>Ga0075343_1000026_pt1 | contig 33834 bp, 33 predicted proteins | sample RushOxbow_ThreeS_2_FD_120072 | JGI IMG/M metagenome (GOLD analysis project Ga0075343, IMG submission 120072) | Natural and restored wetland microbial communities from the San Francisco Bay, California, USA, that impact long-term carbon... | ecosystem: Environmental > Terrestrial > Soil >...
ATACAAAAAGGCCTCCCGCGGGAGGCCTTTTCGGTAACCGATCTTCGCCTCGGCCTAGAGGCCCTCGGGCTTCCCGTCCGGATAGACCGGCTGGGGCTGCGACGAAACGGAGTCATCCGAAGAGCTCTCGGTGTCGTCGGCGCCGTCGGAGCTTGCCTCGTCGCTCATCGTGTCGGTGCTGGCGTCGTCGGAGGCCGTATCGTCCCCCGTTTCGCCGCCCGGCTCGCCGTCGGGATAAACCGGCTGCGGCTGGCTCGCCGACGGGCCCTCGCCCGTTGAGGGCTCGGACGGTGCGTCCTCGGCGACGGTCGGCGGGACCGAGATGGTCTCCTCCGTAGTCTCCTCTTCCATCGTTGCCTCGGGCTCGGCAGCAGGCTCTTCAGCAGCGGGTTCCTCAGCAGCCGGCTCTTCGGCAGCAGGCTCTTCGGCCGCGGGCTCCTCGGCGGGAGCCGCTTTCTCGGCCGGCGCAGCCTCTTCTTCGGCAGGAGCGGCGTCTTCGGTCGCGGGCTCCTCAGCCGCGGGCTTTTCCTCGGCAGCAGGCTCCTCGGCGGGAGCGGCTTCCTCGGCTGGAGCAGCCTCTTCTTCGGCCGGAGCGGCGTCTTCGGCCGCGGGCTCCTCAGCCGCAGGTTCTTCCGCGGCCGCAGGCTCTTCGGCAGCCGGCTCCTCGGCGGGAGCAGCTTCTTCCTCGGCCGGAGCAGCCTCTTCCGCCGCGGGCAGCGGCGGCGGGTTTTCCGTCTTGCTCATGAGGAACTTGATGACATCCGCGCGCTTCTTGTCGTCCGGAATGCCGGGGAACGCCATGGTCGTGCCGGGGGCGAAGCCTTGCGGACTCTTCAGCCAGACGTCGAGATTCTCGTAGGTCCACTCCTGGTCGGCGTGCTTCTTCAGCGCATCCGAGTAGCTGAAATCCTCATGGGCCGCGATCTTGTGTCCGACCACGTTGTGGAGGTTCGGGCCGACCATCGTCGCGCCGCCCGCATCGAAGGTGTGGCACACCTTGCACAGCGCCGCTGCTTGCTCGCCTTGGGCCGCGTCGGCGGAGGCCAGCATCGCGATGACCGGGGACTGACCGGCGGAAGCCTCTTTCTCGGCGCCTTCGTCGGCGGCGGCTTCCGGTGCGGGCGCTTCGGCCTTGGGCTCCGGAATCGGCAGCGGGTCGTCGCTGTTCTTGTTCAGATAGGCGATGACGTCGGCGCGCTTCTGGATATCGGGGATGCCCGGGAAGGCCATGCTCGTGCCCGGAGCGAACTCTTGCGGGTTCTTCAGCCAGTGGTCGAGATTCTCGAAGTTCCACTCCTGGCCTTCATGCGCCTTGAGCGCGGCGGTGTAATTGACGCCTTCATGGGACGCGATCTTGTGGCCGACCACGCCGTAGAGGTTCGGGCCGATCATCGTGGGGCCGCCCTTGTCGAAGCTGTGGCACACCTTGCAAAGGCCCACGTCCTGCTCGCCTTTGGCGGGATCGGCCTTATTGAGCGCGAGAATGAATTCGGCGCCTGCGTCGGTCGCCTTCTCTTCTTTGCCGTGTGCCTCGTCATCGGTCCCGGCAACCTCGAAGCCGGGTTTCTCCGGCGGGTGCTCTTGGTAGGCGATGTCGATGATCGTTCTCGTGCCAAAGAACAAAAGCAGTGCCACAAGCACCGCCATGGCGATTTTATTGAGGTAGTAGTACTGCATAGATCGGTGTCCCCCCAGCAGGCAGAGGCTACTTCTTCGTAGCTCTTGCGATGCGGCGAGAGACTATAAGGGCTAGCGGGCTGTTGCAACTCGCAGAATTGCCGCGGAGTCTGACCCTGGTCATGGAACTCTTCCCGATCTAACCTACGGAAAATCATGCCGAAATCAATGATCGTCATCCCCGCGCGCCTGGCCGCGACGCGCCTGCCGGACAAGCCGCTCGCCGAGATCGCTGGCGAACCCATGATCGTCCATGTTTGGCGCCGCGCCATGGAGTCGGACTGCGGGCCGGTCCTGGTGGCGACCGATTCGCAGGCGGTCCGGGACGCGGTGGCCAAGGCCGGCGGCGAGGCGGTTTTGACCCGTCCCGATCACGCGAGCGGCTCGGACCGGATCCACGAGGCCCTCCTGGAAACCGATCCCGCCCGGGACTTCGACACGATCGTCAACCTGCAAGGGGATCTGCCCACGCTCGATCCGGGTCTGGTGCGCGCCTGCGTGGCGGCGCTTCACGAGGGCGAGGCGGATATCGGCACCATTGCCGCGGAGATCGTCCGGGAGGAGGAGCGCACCAATCCTAACGTGGTGAAGGTGGTGGGCTCGCCGTTGCCGCGGGGGGGCGTGCTCAATGCGCTCTACTTCACCCGCGCCACGGCCCCTTATGGAGAAGGCCCGCTCTACCACCATATCGGCCTCTACGCCTATCGCCGCGCTGCGCTGGAACGCTTCGTCGCCCTGCCGCCGTCGCCGCTCGAGACCCGGGAGAAGCTCGAACAGCTCCGGGCGCTTGAGGCGGGCTTCCGCATTCATGTCGGTCTCGTTGACACTGTCCCGCTCGGTGTCGATACTCCGGCCGACCTTGCGCGGGCGCGCGAAAGTCTTGAAGCCTCTTAAGATTATTGCCCGCCTTCCGACATCAGCGAACCATGGCCAGATCGCGCTTGAATAAGATCGCCTTTCAGGGCGAGCCCGGCGCCAACTCACACTTGGCCGCCCGCGATGCTTATCCGGATATGGAAGCGATGCCGTGCGCGACCTTCGAGGATGCGCTCGCCGCGGTGAAGACCGGCAAGGCGAAACTCGCCATGATCCCCATCGAGAATTCGGTGGCGGGCCGTGTCGCCGACATCCACCATCTTCTGCCGCACTCGGGCCTTTACATCGTCGGCGAGCATTTCGAGCGCGTCCGGCACCAATTGCTGGCGCTGCCCCGCGCCAAGCTGAGCGGACTGAAGACCGTGCATAGCCACATCATGGCGCTCGGCCAGTGCCGCAAGGCGATCGCGGCGCTGAAGCTCAAGCCGGTGACGGAAGCCGATACGGCCGGTGCCGCGCGTCACGTGCGCGAGTCGAACGATCCCACCCAAGCCGCCATCGCCTCGAAGCTCGCGGCCGAGATTTACGGACTTCGGATCGTCAAGAAGGACATCGAGGACGCGGCCCACAACACCACGCGCTTCGTGGTGCTCGCCCCGAAGCCGGCGAAGACCAAGGCCGCCGACGGTCCCGTCGTCACCAGTTTCGTCTTCCGGGTGCGCAACGTGCCCGCCGCGCTCTACAAGGCGCTGGGCGGTTTCGCCACCAACGGCGTCAACATGACCAAGCTGGAATCCTACCAGCTCGAGGGCTCGTTCAACGCCACGATGTTCTACGCCGATATCGAAGGCCACCCCGATGAGCGACCCGTCCGGCTCGCCATGGAGGAGCTCGGCTTCTTCACCAGCGAAGTGAATGTGCTCGGCACCTATCCGGCGAGCCCGTTCCGAGCCGGCCTGAAGGCCTAGCTCACGACTTGCGCATCTTCTTGGCTATGCGCTCCGCCTCGGCGGCGTCAGCCTGCGAGATGAAGGACCTGTTGCTCCAGCCGGGCCGCGACGAGGTGGGCTTGTACTCGCCGGGTTCGCACTTCGTCACGGGATGAGCGGCAATCTCTGCTGCGAGCCTTGCCTCTTCCTCTTCGCGCGTCTCGCCGACCAGGACGCGCTTCGTGGGCCTGCGTGCGAATTGAGGTCTCGTCTTCTTGTCTGAGTTCATTGAGCATCTCCGTTTGGAAGGCGAAAAATGTCACCCGCGTGCATGGGTCGAGCTTGGGCGCGTTTACCAGAAGCGGCCGCTCGCGCCCACGATTATCGTGATGAGGCCGAGCGAGAGGTTGATCGCAACGATGCGGCGAATCTGGTCCAAATGTTTGGCCGCTTCCGGGAAATGTTTCGCGTCGACGGTGTCGGCGAAGCGCCGCCACGGCGCGAAGAACAGATGCGCGAACAGCAGCATCATCACAATGCCAATGCCCTGCATGATGTGGATCGACAAGCGCGCGCCGGCGAATCCGCCCAGATAGAAGAAAATCATGCCGTAGCCGCTGGCGAGCAAGACGATGATGCACGCCCACACCCACGGGAAGAAGCGGCCAAGCACCCCGCGCCACAATGTCAGCCGCGACTCGGGCGGAAGCGGTCCCGCCGCGGGGCGCAAAGCCATATAGGCGAAGAACATGCCGCCGACCCACACGACGGCGGCGAGGATATGGAGCGCGATGAGGGGTGCCACGGAGGGGAAGCTAGCACGAGCGGGCTGCGGGTAAACCAGCCTTTGCTCGATAAGATGGCGGAACTGAAAGCCGCCCGCCTTTAGTTCCTCTCAGCTTTCTTTTCGGGACCCTTCTTGCCCTTGGCCGGCCCCTTGGCTTCAGGGGCGGGTCCCTGCGCCGTGCGGCCGGTTGGCTTCGCTTTGCCCGCGTCCCCTTTTGCTTCTCGCTTCGCCGCCGGTGGACTGTTTCGCTCCGGTGTCCTCGCCTCCCGCTTCTGGGGTGCGGGCTTCTTGGCTTCGGGCTTCGGGGCAGGTTTCTTTGCTTCCGGTTTCGGAGCGGGTTTTTTGGCTTCGGGCTTCGGGGCAGGCTTCTTGGCTTGAGGCTTAGCTTCGGGCTTCTTGGCCTCAGGTTTCTTTGCTTCAGGTGTTTTAGGCTCGGGCTTCGGCTCAGCCTTTTTGGGCTCAGGCTTCGGCTCGGCTTTCTTGGGCTCGGGCTTCGGCTCGGCCTTCTTGGGCTCAGGCTTCGGCTCGGGCTCCTTCGGGGCAGCCTTTTCGGCTTCCGGCTCTTTCGCCTCGGGCTTTCGCACCTCGGGCTTTGCCTCCGTCACAGGCTCCTTCTTTTCAGGCTCCGCCGAAGGTTTGGGCTTTTCGGCCTCCCTGGGCTTGTCATCCTTGGGAGGCGTCTCGTCTTTCAGTTCGGCGGGCTCCGGCGCTTTGTCGGTCGGCGCGGCGTTCTTCTTCGCAGGCTTGTCCGCCTTGTCTTTGCGCCCATCCTTGGGCGCGGACTTTTCGTCTTCGGCCGGCTTCTGCTTCTTGCCCTTTTGCTCGTTGTCGGAGGCCGGCTTTTCCTTGCCGTCAGTCTCGGTTTCGGTCGCGTCCGACTTGGGCTCTGCGGGCTCAGCCTTCTTTTCCGGCTCAGCCTTCTTTTCGGGTTCGACCGTCTTGGGCGCAGCGTCCTTCTTCGGTGCGTCGTTTTCTTCGGCCGGATCCTTGGCCTCGGTGTCCGGCTTCACGTCGGACGCCTTCGGCGCGGCGTCCGATTCGTCCTTCTTCTCAGGCACGGACTCTTCCGTCTTCGGGGCGGCGACCTCGTGGGCCGGCACCGGCTTCTCCTTACCCTTAGCCTTGGTCTTGGCAGGGGGCGGCGCGTCGGCGATCTCGCCTTCCGGCAAGGCGCCTTCATCCTTCCCCTCGGCGTCTGACTTGGCGGCGGCCTTCGTCTTCCGGCCTTTGCCGCCCTTGCGCTCCTTGACGGCCTCCTGGACCTCCTTCGGCGCGAGCTGGTCCTCGGTCGTGGCCTCGCCTTCGGCTTGCGTCTTGGTCTCGCTCGCCTTGGCGACCTCCTCCACGTCCTTCGGCTCGGGCGGGGCCTTGGCGCCGGGCGTTTCGTCCGCTTCGGGCTCGTAGACCTCCAGCGTGTCGTCTTCGACCTTGCCTGCGGCTTCGGCGTTGTCGGTGCGCGCGATGCGCCGCTTCACGACCTTCTTCTTGGTCTTCTGCTCGACATAGTTGACGTTGACCACGTTGTTGACGACCGTCTTGTTGACGATCTTGGTGTGGCCGACAGGGCGCGTGCGGTCGAACGCCGCACGGCGGCGGCCGCGGTCGTTCACGTAGTAGCGCGGCAGATCGTCGGAGAGGAAATCGCGCGACGGCACCATCGACCAGTAATAGTCGGGCACGTCGCCGAACGAGATGTTGATGTTGAGACCGCTGCCGTTGCGATCGTAACCGCGGTCATAGCCGCGGTCGTAGGACGGCGGCAGCGGGGCCCAGGCGAGATAGTCGTCCGACTGCCGCCAGGACACCCAGGCCGGCGCCCACTGATTTCCCGGCGTCCAGAACCAGCCGACCCGGTCGGAAAAGCCCCAGCGGCCATAGTGATAGGTTGCCCAGCCAAACGGCTCGTTGGAAGCCCACGTCCAGCCGCGGTCCGTGTAGACCCAACGGCCCCGCGTATAGGGGCGCCAGCCGCGGTCGACGCCTGCCGGAACCCACACATAGCGGCCCTGGATCCAAGTCCATGAGCCGTGGGGCGACAGACGGTCGTAGAACACCCCGTCGTCGACCCAGCCGGCTTCCCGCGGGCGTGCCCAACGGCCGCGGTCCCCGTAGAACGGCTCGTCGCGATAATAAGAGTCCCAGTAGGCGTCGATGTTGAAGGTCACGCGCTGGTAGCCGAGATCGGGCGCATAGTCGCGCAACAGGTAGTAATCGCCGTCGGAATATCCGGAGAGATAAACCGCGCTCATCCAGCCGCGATAATTCTTGAACACGCTGTCGCACCAAGTGTAGTCGGGCAGACAGCCGAGAATGGTGATGGGCGCGTCGGCTGGAACCGTCAGGATCACCGGGTATTTGGTGCCGGGACCGGCCCGTAAATTGACGTCGGTGATGGGATAGCCGTTCGGCTCTTGCGCCGCAGCCGAGGTGGCGAAGCCTGCGCCGAGGATGAGACACGAAACGAAGATTTTAAGGGAACTCATAAAGCTCTGGCCTTCTTGCTGATGTGCTTTGAAGGCCTAACGCACGGTGATGCTTAGAGTTCTATTGTGGCGGCGCGCGTCCCAACTTGGGCGAAGTCATGGCTGGCGGCGGAGCGGGTTGCCAGGAGGCCCCCGTTCCCCGATATACTCCCCCAGGGAGGTTGGCAGCAGGCGCGTGCCTCGCCAACCGGGTCAGGTCCGGAAGGAAGCAGCCCTAACGAGCGTTTCGCGGGTTGTTCGTCCAGCCTCCCACCTTGCCTCCAGCGTCGAGTAGAGTGTGGCGGGGCCGCCTGTCGCTGCTCCGAGATCCTTCAAGCCGTGGCGTGAGTGCGACCCCTCGATGGCCGAAGCCCAAGATCAGAATCAAGATCAAGCGAAGAGCGCGCCCGCAAGCCACGCGGCGCTTGCGCGCAAATACCGCCCGCGAGTCTTTGCCGAGCTTATCGGCCAGGACGCCATGGTGCGCACGCTGCGGAACGCGTTCTCTTCAGGCCGCATCGCTCAGGCCTATATGCTCACCGGCGTGCGCGGCGTCGGCAAGACCACCACCGCCCGCCTTATCGCCCGCGCCTTGAACTACGAAGGCCCGAACGGCGAGGGCGCCACCCTCGACATCACCGAAGAGGGCGCCCATTGCCGCGCCATCCTCGAAAGCCGCCATCTCGACGTGGTCGAGATGGACGCCGCCTCCCACACCGGCATCGACGATGTGCGCGATCTCATCGATAGCGCGCACTACAAGCCGAACTCCGCCCGCTACAAGGTCTACATCATCGACGAGGTGCACATGCTGTCGAAGCAGGCCTTCAACGGCCTGCTCAAGACGCTGGAAGAGCCGCCGGAGCATGTGAAATTCATCTTCGCCACCACCGAGGCGCGCAAGGTTCCGGTCACGGTGCTGTCGCGCTGCCAGCGCTTCGACCTCAAGCGCATCGAGATCGAGGCGTTGATCCAGCATCTCGCCCGCATCGTGAAAGAAGAGGGCGCCGAGGCCGATCCCGCGGCGCTGGCGCTGATCGCCCGCGCGGCGGAAGGCTCCGTGCGCGACGCGCTCTCCATCCTCGACCGCGCCATCGCTTTCGGCGAGGGCAAGATCGCGGCGGGCACGTTGCGCGATCTTCTCGGGCTTGCCGACCGTGCCCGTATCTTCGATCTGCTCGAGACGGTGCTCAAGGGCGATGCGGGTGGCGCCCTCGCCACGCTCGATCAATTGAACAAAGACGGCGCCGAGCCCGGCCAAGTGGTGACCGATCTGGCGGACGCCGTCCATGCGGTGACCGTGGTGAAGGCCGCAGGTCTCGCCAGCGCCGATCCCGCCACGAGCGAGGCCGAGCGCGCCCGCATCGAGGACCTTGCGGGGCGCCTCTCCATGCCGGTGCTGGCCCGCGCCTGGCAGATGCTGCTGAAAGGCCATGACGAGGTGCGCAATAGCCCGCGTCCGCAGGCCGCCGCCGACATGGTGCTGGTGCGCCTTGCTTATGCCGCGGATCTGCCGCCGCCCGGCGAGCTTGCGCGCCAGTTGAAGGAGGGAAGCGCCAGCGGCAACGGCGCTGCACGGTCCGCGCCGTCGGCGCCCGAGCGCACACCCGAGCGCACTGAAGCGCGGGACGACGTCCAAGCCGCACTTCAAGGCGAGCAAGACAAGCCCCGGGACGCTGCTCGAGATGCGCCGCCGCCCGAAAGCGAGAACCCCGCCCCGCCGTCGGCTTTGCCGGCCCCGCAGAGCTTCGAGGATCTCGTGGCCCTCGCGGACGACAAGCGCGATCTCAAGCTGAAGAACGCGCTGCTGGAGCAGGTGCGCCTGGTGCGCTTCAAGCCGGGGCATATCGAGGTCAATCCGCTGCCCGTCGCGGCGCCCGATCTCTTGCAGGAGTTGATGCGCAAGCTCAAAGCTTGGACCGGCCGGGTATGGATCGTCTCGACCAGCGATCAGGAAGGCGCCGAGCCCTTGGGGGCGACGCGCCGGGCGCAGGCCGAGCGCGAGATGGAGCAGTTGCGCGCGCACCCCGCGGTGCGGGAGGTGCTGCAGCATTTCCCCGATGCCCGCATCGCCGCGGTGCGCTCCACGGTGCATGCGGTGCCCGGTGAGGACGCCGGCGCCGAGGCCGCGCCGGAAGAAGATCTCAAGGACGATGGCACGAATTAGGAATACGGGAACGCGATGAAAAATTTCACGCAGATGATGAAGCAGGCGCAGGAGCTCCAAGGCCGCATGGCCGACATGCAGGCCGAAATGGAGCGCATGGCCTGCGAAGGCCGGTCCGGCGGCGGCATGGTGGTGGTGACGCTCAACGGCAAGGGCGCGATGGCAGGCGTCAAGATCGACCCGTCGCTGCTCAAGCCCGAAGAAGGCGAGATCCTGGAGGATCTCATCACGGCCGCTCACGCCGACGCCAAGACCAAGGTCGAAGAGGCCACGAAAGAGAAGATGCAGGCATTGACCGGCGGCCTTCCCCTGCCGCCCGGCCTCAAGCTCTTCTAGTTAAAAGATGGCGCGCGCCGCGGCAGGCCCCGAGATCGAGCGCTTGATTCAGCTCCTGGCGCGGCTGCCGGGGCTCGGGCCGCGCTCGGCCCGTCGCGCGGCGCTGCATCTCGTGAAGAAGAAGGAGCAGCTGCTCGACCCCCTTGCCTCGGCGCTTGCCGAGACGCGAGACACCATCCTCACCTGCGAGACGTGCGGCAATATCGATACGCAAAGCCCCTGCACGCTGTGTCGCGACACCACGCGCGACCGCTCCATGATCTGCGTGGTTGAGGAGGTGGGCGACCTCTGGGCGCTGGAGCGCGCCGCGGTGATCAACGGCCTCTATCATGTCCTGGGCGGCACGCTCTCGCCGCTCGACGGCGTCGGCCCCGACGATCTCACCATCCCGAAGCTGATCGACCGCGCCGCCGATCCGCAAGTCACCGAAGTGCTGCTGGCCCTCAACGCCACCGTGGAGGGCCAGTCCACGGCGCATTACCTGATGGATCAGCTCGCCGGCTGCAATGTCGCGGTGTCGCGGCTCGCCCAAGGCGTGCCCATCGGCGGCGAGCTCGATTATCTCGACGAGGGCACGCTTGCCGCCGCCGTCAAAGCCCGCAAGGCCATGTGAGAACGTGGGGGTATCTGTGGCCGCCATCGCTCGCGAAGGGTGCTGACGAGCGACTTATGTCGAGGGCTAGCTACGCGATGGTCGATGCCGTTGGACTCAAGGAGAGTTAGGTCGCCTGCCTTCGTAATCGCGGATGACGCCATTGACGGCGTCGTTGATCTGCTTCTGGCAGTCCTGTGTCAGGTTGGCGCGGGCGAGAAGATCCACCAGCGCGGTCTGCTCGGTCGTGGCCCCGAGGAACAGCCCGCCCATGCCGCCGATCAACAGGCAGGTCATCCCGACCACGATGAAGGCGAGCAGACGATCGATACTCATGTGGATTTCTCCTTGAGGCGTTCGAGCTCCGCGAGCGCTTCGGGGGCAAGCCGCTTGTCGTTCCACGGCGCAACCTTCAGCAACAGCAGCATGCCGGGGATCGCGACGATGGTGCAGATCACGAAGAACTGCGTCCATCCCACGGCTTCCACGATGAAGCCAGTCGAGGCATTGGCCACCGTGCGCGGCACCGCGATGAAACTCGAGAACAGGGCGAATTGCGTGGCCGTGAAGGCCCTGCTCGTTTCGCGTGCCATGAAGGCGGTCAGCGCGATCGTGCCGAGCCCGACCCCGAGATATTCGCCGCTCACAACGACGAACAGACCGGGAAGCGAATGTCCGGCCTGGCTCAGCCAGATATAGGGCAGGATGGTGATGACCTGCACGAAGCCGAACAGCCACAGCGCCCGGTTGATGCTCACCTTCAGCATGATGATGCCGCCGAGCACCCCGCCGGCGATGCTGGCCCATAGGCCCGCCACCTTCGCCACGGAGCCGATCTCGCTCAAGGAGTAGCCCATGTCGATGTAGAACGGCGTCGCCAGCGCCGTGGCCATGTTGTCACCCAGCTTGTAGAGGAACAGGAAGGCCAGGATGGACAACCCGGCCTTGATCCCGCCGTCGCGGCTGAAGAACTCGACGAAGGGATCGACCACCGCCTCCCGCAGGGTGTGCGGCGCCAGCGCGTCGTCACTCACTTCTCTGATCATCAATGTCGTGACGATGCCGACCAGCATGAAGGCGCCGGTGACCCAGAACACCACCGTCCAGGGCTGGTGGTCGGCCAGGATCAGGGCCAGAGAGCCGGGCACCAGTCCGGACAGCCGGTAGGCGTTCACGAAGATGGACGTGCCGGTGCCGAGCTCGTCGTCGGCCAAGAGCTCCCGCCGGTAGGCGTCGATGACGATGTCTTGGCTGGCGCCGAACAGGGCGACCACGAACACCACCGCGACGATGACTTGCAGCGAGGTCGACGGATCGAACTGGCCGAGCACGCCGATCGCGAGCAGCAGCACCACTTGAGTCAGGAGGGCCCAGCCGCGCCGGCGCCCGAGGAACGGCAGTTTGTAGCGGTCCATCAGGGGGGACCACACGAATTTCCAGGTATAGGGCAGCCCGATCAGGGCGAACAGGCCGATCGTGGCCAGGTTCACGTCGTTGCTGCGCAGCCAGGCCGGCACCAGCGAGATCAGCACGTAGAGCGGCATGCCGGAGGTGAAGCCCAGGAAGATGCAGGCGAGCATCTTCCGGTTGAACAGGATCTCCGTCCAACGCCGCTGAACGTCGGCCACGCTCGATGGGTCGGTGGTGCCCCCGGTCTCCGTCATGGATGGTTCTTATCAGCCGCAGGAGGTTTCGTCATGCCGTCTCGCGAATTCCGTCTCACCGTTGATCCGGTAACGGCCGTTGTGCGTTACGTCGGGATATCGCGAGTATCGGATGCCGCTTTCGTGGCAGGAGAAAGGAGAAAGTCATGGTGCGCGTCGTCGGCATCGATCATCTGGTCGTCAGGGTCAGCGACTTCGACACATCGAAGGCGTTCTACGGCAAGCTGTTCGCGTTTCTCGGCTTCGAGGTGCTGGGCGATTACGGCGACATGATCGGCTGGACCAACGGCAAGACGCGCTTCTGGATCGGCCAGGCGGATGAGGAGGGGCTTAAGCACCCGTACCGCGTCGGCGATATCGGCTTTCACCATTACGCCTTCGAGCTCAGAAGCCGCAAGGACGTCGACGATCTGGAAGCTTTCTTGAAGGAGCAGGGCGTGACCATCGTCGACCCGGCCGGCGAGTATTACGACGATTATTACGCGGTCTTCTTTCTCGACCCCGACGGGATGAAGCTCGAAGGCATGAAATGGGGCGAGCGCCAGGCCAAAGCCAAAGCCAAAGCCAAGGCCAAGGCCAAGCCCGCCCGCAAGAAGGGCAAGTAATCGGCCAAAGCCGCGCGCATGGAGGGCTTTTTCCTCCTGCGGGAGCCCTCCAAGTTTTAGTTGCGAATAATTTGCAATTGCAGCTATGATGCGTGAGAAACTGGGCTTGATGGGCCATAGGAGGACTGCTTGACGCTGGTTTGGGTTCGTCGGCTTACGCCACTGGGCGCCGCGACGGCGATTGTCGGCTTGGCCGCGCTGGCGGCATGCGGCGAGCCGGCAAGCGACTCCGCGGATGCCGGCAAGTTCCGCGTGGTCACCACTTTCACGGTCATCCAGGACATCGCCCAAAACGTCGCCGGCGATGCGGCGGTGGTGGAGTCCATCACCAAGCCCGGCGCCGAGATCCACGACTATCAGCCGACGCCGCTCGACATCGTCAAGGCGCAGGACGCAGACCTCGTCTTGTGGAACGGCTTCAATCTCGAACGCTGGTTCGAGAAGTTCTTTAGCAATGTGAAGGACGTGCCGAGCGTGGTGGTGAGCGACGGCGTCGAGCCCATCGGCATCACCGAGGGGCCCTATAACGGCAAACCCAATCCGCACGCGTGGATGTCGCCGTCGAGCGCGCTGATCTATGTGGAGAACATCCGCAAGGCGCTCGCCGAGCACGACCCGAAGAATGCGGAGACCTACAACAAGAACGCGGCGGCTTACGCCGAGAAGATCAAGGCCATGGACGCGCCTCTGCGCAAGCGGCTCTCGGCAATTCTCGAAGACAAGCGCTGGCTCGTCACGTCCGAGGGCGCCTTCTCCTATCTCGCGCGCGATTACGAGATGCGCGAGGCCTATCTCTGGCCCATCAACGCCGACCAGCAGGGCACGCCGCAACAGGTGCGCCATGTGATCGAGCTGGTGCGCGACAACGGCATCCCCGTGGTGTTCTCTGAAAGTACGATCTCGGATCGATCCGCTAAGCAAGTCGCCAAGGAATCCGGCGCGCGCTATGGCGGCGTGCTTTATGTGGATTCGCTCTCGGCCGAGGACGGACCCGTGCCCACCTATCTCGATCTCCTGCGCGTGACCGTGGAGACCATCGCCAAAGGCTTTGAAGATGAGCCCGCTTGATCTCCTGACCCGCAACGAGGTGTCCACGCGGCCCGCGAGCGTCGAGGTGCGCGATCTGAGCGTCACCTATCCTAACGGCTTCACCGCGGTGCATGACGCGTCCTTCGCGCTCGGCCCCGGCACGATCTGCGCCCTTGTCGGCGTCAACGGCAGCGGCAAGTCCACCATCTTCAAGGCCATCATGGGCTTCGTGAAGCCCTCCGCCGGCGAGGTCAGGCTGTGCGGCCTGCCCGTGGACGAGGCCATCTCCCAGAACATCGTCGCCTACGTGCCCCAGAGCGAGGACGTCGATTGGAACTTCCCCGTCCTGGTCGAGGACGTGGTGATGATGGGGCGCTACGGCCATATGAATTTCCTGCGCATTCCCACGCGCGAGGACCGCCGCAAGGTGGACCAGGCCCTGGAGCGCGTCGGCATGAGCGCTTACCGCGAGCGCCAGATCGGCGAGTTGTCCGGGGGCCAGAAGAAACGCGTCTTTCTCGCCCGCGCTCTGGCTCAAGAAGGCCGCATCATCCTGCTCGATGAGCCGTTCACCGGCATCGACGTCACCACCGAGACAGCGATCATCGAGCTGCTGCGCGAGCTGCGCGCATCCGGTCATTTGATGTTGGTCTCGACCCACAACCTCGGCAGCGTGCCGGATTTCTGTGATCAGGTCGTGCTGCTCAACCGCACGGTGCTGGCCGCGGGCCCCACGGCGGAGACATTCACCCAGGAAAATCTGGAGCGCACCTTCGGCGGCGTGCTGCGCAATTTCGAGCTCGGCGGCCATGCGCTGCACGACGACGACGATGCGCGCAAGCTCACCGTGCTCACCGACGACGAGCGGCCTCTGGTCATCTATGGCGGCAAGGCCAAGCGGCGCAAAGAAGATCAGGACCGTCCCGAATGAGCACGCTGTTCGCCGAGCTCCTGATCCCGTTCAGCTACGACTATATGTGGAAGGCCATGTGGGTCAGCGCGCTCGTGGGCGCGGTCTGCGCCTTCCTTTCCGCCTATCTCATGCTGAAGGGCTGGTCGCTCATGGGTGATGCGCTCGGCCACTCCATCGTGCCGGGCGTTGCGGGCGCCTATATCATCGGCGCGCCGTTCGCCGCGGGCGCCTTCTTCGCCGGCATTCTTGCGGCGTTGAGCATGGTCTTCGTCAAGCAGCATTCGCGCCTGCGCGAGGACGCCATTATCGGCCTCGTCTTTACCACGCTGTTCGCGCTCGGTCTCCTGATGGCCTCGCTCTATCCGACCTCCGTGTCGATCCAGACCATCGTGCTCGGCAACATCCTCGCCATCGCCGACGAGGACGCCATGCAGGTCGTGATCATCGCCGCCGTGTCTTTCGTCATCCTGGCCTTCATCTGGAAGGACCTGATGGTCACCTTTTTCGACGAGACCCATGCCAGGAGCATCGGCATCAACACCTGGGCCTTGAAGATCGTCTTCTTCACGCTGCTCAGCGCCTGCACCGTGGCGGCGCTCCAGACCGTGGGCGCCTGCCTCGTGATCGCCATGGTGGTGACGCCGGGCGCCACGGCCTATCTGCTCACCGACCGTTTCAGCCGGCTCATTCTGATCGCCATCGCCATTGGCGCCGGGACCAGCTTCGTCGGCGCTTATCTTTCATATTTCGTCAACGGCGCCACGGGCGGGGTGATCGTCACTCTGCAGACCTTGCTGTTCCTCGCCGCCTTCTATTTCGCGCCGAGGCACGGCGTACTGGCCGCGCGCCGCAAGCGTCACGTGGTGCCGGAGGCCGCCGCATGATGGACCCGGTCGCCTTCTTCACCGAGCCCTTCGCCTATGAATTCATGCAGCGTGCGCTTCTCATGTCGCTGCTCGTCGCCGCCGTCTGTGCCGTACTCTCCTGTTATCTCGTTCTCAAGGGCTGGTCGCTCATGGGCGACGCCATCTCGCACGCCGTGCTGCCCGGCATCGTCATCGCCTTCGTGCTGGGCATTCCGCTGGTGATCGGCGCCTTCGTCGCAGGGCTCGCTTGCGCGCTCGCGACCGGCTACCTCAAGGACAATAGCCGCGTGAAGGAGGACACTGTGATGGGCATCGTGTTTTCCGGCATGTTCGGTTTCGGGCTCGTGCTGTTCACCAAGGTCGAGACCGATCAGCACCTGAACCACATCCTGTTCGGCAACGTGCTGGGCGTCACGGCGGCCGACCTCATCGAGACGGCGATCATCGCCGGCGGAACGCTTCTCGTCGTACTCCTCAAGCGCCGCGATCTCCTGCTCTACTGCTTCGATCCCAATCATGCGCGCGCCATCGGCTTACCCGTGCGCGTGCTGCATTACGGCCTGCTGATCTTGTTGTCGCTGACCATCGTCAGCTCGATCAAGGCCGTGGGCATCATTTTGGTCATCGCCATGCTGATCGCGCCGGGCGCCACGGCCTATCTGCTGACCGACCGGTTCGGCAGGATGCTAATGATCGCCGTGGCCGTAGCCTGCGGCTCCGCCGCGCTGGGCACGCTCATCAGCTTTCACATCGACGGCGCGACCGGCGCCTGCATTGTGCTGGTGCAGGCCTCCGTCTTCCTCGCCGCGTTCCTGTTCGCGCCGAAGCGTGGGCTCTGGGCGCTGAAGAGGTTGGGAGCGTCCAAGCCCGTAAGCGGAGGCGCGCCGGCGCCCCTCGATCTGTTCGGCAATCCGCGGAGTCTCAGCTTTGCATCTGGGGGGCCGAGCGCCGCAAAATCTCGAAGATCAAGGCCGTCGACCAGCCGATCAGCATGACGCCGTTCAGCGCCGTCATCGGCCCGAGCAGGTGCCATTCCGGCACCGGCACCGTGTCGCCATAGCCGAGCGTCGTGTAGTTGCCGAAGGCGAAATAGACGAGGTCCGTGCCGGGCGGTGTGGCCCCCACCCAGTCATAGGTGTAGGCCCACAGCACCACTTCGCTGAAATGCCCGGCCACGAGCAGCGTGCCGGTGGCGACGATCACCAACGTATAACGCAGGAAGCTTGGCACCGAGCCGCCTTCCATCCTCAAGCGCCGCACGGTGGCGACGATGGCGCCCACCAGCACCGCGTGGATGATGAGATTGGCGAGGCTCGCGCCGCCGCCCACGACGACCTGATCGAACATCGAGCCGTCCATGGTCTCGAGCATCATTCGCCTGCCAACAAATCTGGTTGCCGGATGATGCGCGGGCCCTCGCTGCGCGGCCTTTCGACCCGGGCAGGCTGGGCTTGGGGCGCGGGCGGTGCGGCTGCCGCAACGGGCGGTCGCGCGCTGTCGTTCTTCTTCGCGAGCTCGGCCTTGGCCTCCTCCTCGAAGTCGAGACTTTCGATCTTCTGCCCGCGCTTGGTGATTTTCTCCGAGGAGGTGAGGATCTTGTCGATATCCGCGTTGGCCTGGCCGAAATGCCGTTGCAGGTCGAGCACCCGGTCGCGGAAGCGGCCCATGTCCTCCATGAGAGACGCCACCTCGCGCTGGATGAGATGCGCCTGCTCGCGCATCTGCACGTCCTTGAGGATGGCCTGCATGGTCTGCACCGCGAGCATCAGCATGTTCGGCGCGCAGATGACGATGCGCGCTCGGTGCGCCTTCTGCACGATGTCCGAGAAATGCTCGGCGAGGTCGGCGTAGATCGCTTCCGAGGGCACGAACAAGATGGCCGTATCCTGCGTCTCGCCGGCGATGAGATAGCGCTCGGCCATCGCTTCGATATGGCGGCCCACGTCGATCCGCACCTGCCGCGCCGCCACCTTTTTCTCCTCGTCGCGCCGGGCGACACGGAACGCCTCGAAACCTTCCAGCGGGAATTTGGCGTCGATCACCACGCCCGCCGGCGTATTCGGCATATGCAGAAGGCAGTCCGGCCGCTTGCCGTTGGAGAGCGTGGCCTGGAACGTATAGGCGCCCACCGGCAGGCCGTCCTGGACGATGGCCTCCATGCGCATTTGGCCGAAGGCGCCGCGCGCCTGCTTGTTCGCCAGGATTTCCTGAAGGCTCACCATATTGCTGGAGAGATCCGTCAGGTTCTTCTGCGCCGTGTCGATCACCGCCAGCCGCTCGTTGAGCTTGGAGATCGATTCGTGCGTCCTGCGCGCGGTCTCGTTGAGGTCGGTACCCACCTTGTGGGTCATGCGGTCGAGCCGCTCGTTCACCGCCCGGGCCAGCTCCCCGTGGCGGGTGACGCTGATCTCGGCAAGCGTCTGGAGGCGCACTTTCAGCTCGCCGAGATGGGCGTCGCTGGCGGAAGCCTCCTGCTTGCGCCGGCTCATATGCACGATGAGCACGATCGCCAGGACAATGAGCGCAAGGACGGCGAGGCCCGCGAGCGCGAGACCAATAAGTACGGGATCGAGCGTGACGCTCCCCACCTGCAGGGGCTCTAGAGCCATGGGACAGCTATAGGCTGATTCGCACGCTCAGACCAAAACAGGAACACGCTGGGAGCCTGGGGAGAAACGGGCGCATTGACCGGAACGTGCCCGGTCCTTATGTCAGCCTGACGCATGGCCTCGATCTTTCCCATCATCACCATTCCGGACCCGGTGTTGCGCACGGAAGCCGCGCCCGTCGAGCGCGTCGACGACGCGCTGCGCAAGCTGATGGACGACATGCTGGCCACCATGTACGACGCCCCGGGCGTCGGGCTCGCCGCCCCGCAGATCGGCATCTCGCGGCGGGTCATTGTCATGGACGCCGCCCGCGACGAGGATCCGCCGGACCCCATCATCATGGCCAACCCGAAAATTCTCGCCCTCTCCGACGAGATGCGCACACATGAGGAAGGCTGCCTGTCCATTCCCGAGGTAACGGCGGAGGTGGAACGCCCGGCGAAAGCGCGCGTCGCCTTTCTTGACCGGGAAGGCAAGCCGCAGGAGATCGAGCTCGAGGACATCTGGGCCACGATCCTCCAACACGAAATCGATCATTTGAACGGCGTGTTGTTCATCGACTATCTGTCGCGGCTGAAGCGCGACATGATCGTCAAGAAGTTCACCAAGCAGAAGCGCGCCGAGGCGATGTAGCCGCGCAAAGCGGCTTCACTTCGCCTGGCAACCGGCCTAAGACCCGCACCCATGCGCATCGTCTTCATGGGCACGCCGGACTTTGCTGTGCCGGCCTTGCATGCCCTCCGCAAAGCGGGCCACGAGATCGCCGCGGTCTATACCCAGCCGCCGCGCCCGGCCGGCCGGGGCATGGATTTGCGAAAGTCCCCCGTGCACGCGGCGGCGGAAGACGCTGGCCTCGAGGTGCGCGTGCCCGAGAGCCTCAAGAGCGAGGCCGAGCAGAAGCGCTTCGCCGAGCTCGAAGCCGACGCCGCCGTGGTCGTCGCCTATGGCCTCATCCTGCCGAAGCCCGTTCTCGGCGCCACCAAGCAGGGCATCTTCAACATCCATGCCTCGCTTCTGCCGCGATGGCGCGGCGCCGCCCCCATCAATCGCGCCATCATGGCGGGCGATGCGGAGACCGGGGTCGCCATCATGCGCGTCACCGAAGGGCTCGATGCGGGGCCCGTCTGTCTGGTCGAACGCATGGAGATCGGCCCCGACATGACCGCCGGTGAATTGCACGATGCGCTTGCCGCGTGCGGCGCAGATCAGATGGTGAAGGCGCTCGCAAAGCTGCAAGACGGCACGCTCGACTGCCGGGCGCAGAACGACGCGGACGTCACCTATGCCGCCAAGCTCGATAACAAAGAGACGCGCATCGCCTGGACGCTGCCCGCGCAAGAGGTGCATGACCATATCCGCGGGCTCGCGCCTCATCCCGGCGCCTGGTTCGAGCTGAAGCAGGGCGACAAGCGCGAGCGGGTCAAAGTTCTCGGCTCCGTACTTGCCGATGGTGGCGGTATCGCCGGCACGCTTCTCGACGAGCGCCTCACGGTCGCTTGCGGCAAGGGTGCCGTGCGCCTCACCAAGGTTCAGCGCGCCGGCAAGAAGCCGGTCACCGGCGAGGCCTTCCTGCGCGGCGTGGACTTGGCGCTTGGCGCGGTGCTCGACTAGCCATGCCCCGCTACAAGCTCACCCTGGAATATGACGGCACGCCCTTCGTCGGCTGGCAGGTCCAGGACGGACAGCTGTCGGTGCAGGGCCGGCTCGCCCAAGCCATCGTGGATTTCTCCGGCGAGGACGTGGTGCCCCGCGGGGCGGGCCGCACCGACGCGGGCGTCCATGCGCTCGGCCAGGTCGCCCATTTCGATCTCGCGAAGGACTGGGCCCCCAACAAAGTACGCGATGCGCTGAACGCTCAACTGCGGCCCGAGCCCATCTCCGTGCTTTCGTGCGAGCGTGCCGCGGACGACTTCGATGCGCGCTTCTCGGCCCGCGCGCGACATTATCTCTATCGCATCGTCGACCGGCGCAGCCCGCTCGCGCTGGAGCGCAACCGCGCCTGGGGCGTGTTTCGCCCGCTCGACGCCAAAGCGATGCACGAGGCGGCGCAGGTCCTCGTCGGTCATCACGACTTCACCACGTTCCGCTCCACCGAGTGCCAGGCGGCTTCGCCCGAGAAGACGCTGGATCGCTTGGAGGTGTCGCGGCACGGCGAGGTGCTGCGGATCGAGGCCGACGCCCGCTCCTTCCTGCACAATCAGGTGCGCTCGATGGTCGGCTCGCTAAAAGCCGTCGGCGAGGGGCGTTGGACCAAGGCGGACCTTCAAGCGGCCCTCGACGCCCGCGACCGCGCGGCCTGCGGGCCCGTGGCGCCGCCCCACGGTCTCTATCTGGTCAGGGTGGTCTACTGACGCGCGGGCTAGCCCGACTGCTTGAGCCAGGGCACGCGGCGTTTTCCGGCAACGATCTCCCAGGCCACGTTGATCTGCTTCAGCCGGCGCTCGCGCAAGGAGCGGTCCTCGTCGTCGATCGCGTGGTCGGGATGCAGCGCCCGGCGAAGCCGCGTGACGGTGGTTTTGATCGTGTCCTTGCCGGCATGCGGATCGACGCCGAGCACGTCGAGCGCCTCCAGCATTGTGCGCGGCAGCCAGTCCTCGTCCCATAGGCGCAAGCGGCTTGCCGTAGCCTCTTTCTGTCGGACCGCTTCCGGGTCGGGCTCCGGGTCCGGCGTCCGCACGGCGGGGAGCCTCGCCGGCCCGCGCAGTTGCAGCAACATCGCGGGCATGGGCAGCCTCTCCAAGAACCTCTGCCGTCCCAGAAGCAGCGTGGCGGTCAAAGCGAACAGCACGGCAAGCGTCCACATGAACACCGTCGATGCGCTCTGCCACAGCGTGGCGCTTTCGCCGGAGTTCGGCAGCGCCCCGGTCACCTCGGCATCGAGCTCGACTGTCAAAGAGCGATAACCCGCAACGTCCGGCGCCTGCGCGGCCGGGGTTCTGTCCGCAGACGCCTGGCCGGCGGCCACCTCTTCGTTCTTCGCCGGAGGGGGCGACGCGGCCAGGTCGGGGATCGTCAGGTCCGGGACGGCCGGTTCGGGCGCAACCGTTTCGGGACTTGCCTCGTTCGCGGCGATCTCGACCGGCGCGTCCTCCGGCTTCTTGGGCGGCAGCGGCATGTCGGCGACCGCGGGATCTGTCCGCTTGAAGCGCGCGACCTTCATCGGGTTCGGCGCGAAGCCGCGCGGGAAGGCGATGCCCCCGCCAGGTCCGCGACGATATCCCGCGCGTCCTTGGTCGCCGTAAGCCGGTCCGACATAGGGGGCATAGGCCTCGCCGGCGCTCTCCGCCAGGATCGGCGACAGCGCCGCCACCACGGACGGCCAGCTCGTGCGCACCCCGCCGCAATCAAGATCGAAGCGGTGGACGGACCAATTGTGGCATTTCCGCCGGTCGTAAGGGGAACAGGTAGTCAGCCGCTTGTGCTCGGCGCGGCCGTAGATCTCATAGGTCTGCGGCGCGCTCGGCGCGAGCGAGACTTGCCCGCCGATGACGCTGCAGGAGAACGGCATCACCATTTGGTCCGCCGCCGCCGGGCCGGTCGAGAGCCCGGTTAGGGCGGCGCCGGCAGTCAAGCCCAGGAGCAGCGTTCTGACGGTCTCGCGCAAATTCAAGAATCCCCGATTGTCCAGCGCCCGAGTCTTCGAGAAAACCGTGGCGGTCATGTGATCAAACCCGGCCGAAAATGTCGTTTTGGGCCCCGAATCCAGCCGCCAATCCTGCGCCCAAAACGTTTCCCAGGCGCTAAAGACTGAGAGTGCAAGACGCTTTGGACCCGAAGCGGACGAGCGGGCCGGTCAAATAGGCCTGATGCGACCTTCCAGCTTTCAGGCGAGCGTCGTAGGTTGCGGCCCTCAGTCTTGAAGCCATAGGGATAGGGAGAAAGACATGCGAGTCTCGAAGCTGCTGCTGGCCCTGGCGTTGACCGTGCCGACGCAGGCGATTGCGTATGACGGCTTCGAAGCGGATTTCGCCGTCTGCACCCAGGGAAACAACAAAGGTGAGGTCGTGGCGGCCTGCACGCGGCTCATTGACAACGCAGCGGCCGAGAACGCCACGATCGGCATGTTCTATGGCCTGAGGGCGGCAAACAATGACGATCCGGCGCAGAACTGCCGCGATGCCCGGAAGTCCCTGGAGCTTGCCGAAGATGACGCGATCAAGGGACTGTCCCAACAGCTCATAGCCGCAAACTGCTGACAGACCCCCAGGCAAACCGCCTGGCTGGTGACTCTCCGAAACTTGCGGTGTCCGCCGGTCCCGCTGATAATCGGCTGAAGGTGCGGTCGTCAGCCGAAGATGGGGGGTCGAAGCCGTGGCGGAGACCGTCGCCGACAAGTACCGCGCCTTCATCTCCTACAGCCACGCTGACACGGCCTATGCCAAGTGGCTGCATCGCGGGCTTGAAAGGTTCCGCGTCGATCAGGACCTGGTGGGACGTGAGACCGCGACAGGCACGATCCCGAAGAGCCTGCGCCCCATCTTTCGCGATCGCGACGACTTCACCGCCGGCCATAGCCTGACGGACCAGACGCTGGCCGCGCTCGATGCGTCGGCGGCCCTGATCGTGATTTGCTCTCCCGCTTCGGCGAAGAGTGCCTATGTCACGGAGGAAATTCGCCTCTTCAAGGCGCGGCATCCCGAGCGTCCGGTCATCCCGCTGATCGTCGACGGCAAGCCCGGGGATCCGAACCTTGAGTGTTTCCCGCCCGCCCTCAGGTTCAAGCTGGATGACGATGGCCGGCTCACCGGCGAGCCGGTCGAACTGCTTGCGGCGGATGCCCGGGAGCAAGGCGACGGCAAGAACCTGGCGCTCGCCAAGGTCGTGGCGGGACTCCTCGGCCTCTCGTCCGACGACATTTTCCGCCGCGCCGAACGCGAGCGGCGCCGCCAGGGCCGAATCCGCAACGGCATCGCCGGGGCCATCGCCGTCCTCATTCTCGTCGGCGGCTTTTTTGGCTGGCAGGCTCTGCAAAGCCAGCAACGGCTGAGCGAGATCGAGGCGCTGGTCGCAAGATACAGTTTCGTCGGCACGGCCGAAGCGGCTGTTCCCGGATCGAAGCAAAGCCTGACCGACGCCATCACCTCGATCGCTCAAGGCGCTGCACGCGATCCCCGCTACGCCCAGGCGCTCGATCTGCTCAAGGCAGGCAAGCCCGAGGAAGCCGAACCGCTTCTGGCGGCGGTCGCCGAGGACAAGAAGAAGGCGGCAGCGACGCAAAACAAGGCCGCGGCGGAGGCGTACCGCAACCTCGCCGCCATCGCGGCAATCTCCGAGCCGCAAAAGGCGCGAGCCTATTACGCCGAGGCAGCCGCGCTCGATCCGGAGAACGTCGAAGGCATGTATTACCACGGCTGGTTCCAGCTCCAGGCGGGATCTCTGGACGATGCGGAAACAGCCTTTCGGCGCGCCCTCCGCACCGCCGAACAGGGAAACGAGACATGGGCATTTTGGTCTCGCATTGGGCTCGGCGACATCCATCAGGACCGCGGTGATCTTGCGTCGGCTTTGGGCGAGTACCGCACGGCCAGCAAGATGGCGGAAAGCCCGGCCGAGGCAGACCCTGACTGGCAGCGCAGTCTCGCCATCGCCTATGGAGCGATCGGCGACATCTTCATGCGGGAGCGTCAGTTTGCCGACGCGCTGAAATATTACCGTGACAAGCTCGAAATTTTTTACAGCCTTGCCAAGGCCTATCCGGAGAGTGTCTTGGTGCAAAGCGATCTCGCCGTGGCCGCTCTTCAGTTCGGAAAGGCGCTGGAGCTGCAAGACAAGCGAGAGGAAGCGCTAAAGGCCTACGAGGTGAGCGTCGCCCTTTTTCAACGCTTGGTCACGGCCGACCCCGACAATGTTCATTGGCAGCAGAGCCTTTCCGCGGCCTCCAGCACCGTCGGCGACACGATGGCGATGCTGGGCAGGTTCGATGATGCGATGACCGCCTACCGGCTTGACCTCGTCATCTCCGAACGCTTGGCCGAGGCCGATCCCGACAATGCCAAGCTCCGCCACGGTCTTTATGTGTCACGCCAAAAGATCGGCGAGTTGCGCTTGCGCCAAGGCGATCTCGCCGGGGCGCTGGCGTCGTTTCGAGAGGACTTGGCAGTCGCAAAAAACGTGGCCGAGGCCGATCCGCACAACGTGGATTGGCAACGCTCGCTCTCCGACTCGTTCAACTACGTTGGCGAAGTCTTGGCGGCGCAAGGCAAGCTCGGCGAGGCTCTGCAATATTTTCAAGAGGGTTTGGCCGTCTCGGATCGCTTGGCCGAGGCGCATCCGAACCATCCGGACGCGCTGGCTGCTCTGGCAACCAGCCATGCCAATATCGGGCTTGTCTTGATGCGGCGCGGTGAAACGGCAAGCGCTCGACAGTCTCTGCGACAGGGGCGCCTGGTCGTCGTGCGGCTGAAGGACCAAGGGAGCGATACCGCTTCGATCCTCGGCTTGTACGAAGCCGCGTTGATCGAGCTCGAGGCGGCCGCCATGTCTCTCGAAGAGGAGGACGCGGGGGCCGCGCACGATGCCTTGCAGCGGGCACGCGATCTTCTTGCGCAGATCAAGGAGATGTTTCCCGGTGACGGCGCGTTCGTAACGCGGCTCGACGTCGCGATCGCGAATTTGCAAGATGCGGTTGCTGAGGAACCGGGCGCGTCGAACCCCGTCCCCGCCGCTAAGGACTAGAGGCGAGCCTGCCCGAAAGGGGGAGGTAGGGAGACGTTCCTCTCTTAGGGGGAGGGAGCTATCCCCGCTTTAATCCCGCCCCAAAAACCTCGCGTACAATGCCTCCATCCCTCGTCCATGAGGACGCGAGCTGCAGACCGTCTGTCGTTCGGGACAAGGGGTGCGGCGCCCGGGGTGGCGCGGTACGGAAGGGCTGATCTCGGACGCGAAAATTCCCGATAGGCCCGGATCACCGCGCCATGGCTAATGGACCAGCCCCGGGGGTCTCTAGTTCGCCCGCCTGCGATGTAACGCGTGGGCCGTCGGGTAAGGCGCGCTCTGCCTTCCGCACCGCGCCTATGCCACTGGCGATAAGCGGCGACATGAGGCTCTAAAAAGATGCCGCGCGCGGGGCGCGCCAAACGGGCCGCCCTGTTAAAGCTGCAGCAGGATCGCGGCCTTCCGCGTGCCCCGCGCAGTCCTCTCATGCCTCGGGGCGGAAGCCGGCGAGAAGTCTTAAGCTGGGAGTCGCTGAAAAAGAGGCGGCCATAGCCAGAGCCCGGAAATTCCGATAGAGCCTCAGCCCGCGAACGGGGAACGATCCGTGCCACACCACGAGGACGCATGATCAGGCGCATCGCCACTGTCGGCGGGCTCACGCTCGTCTCGCGCCTCACGGGCTTCGTCCGCGACGTGGTCATGGCCGCCGTTCTCGGCGCCGGGCCGGTCGCCGACGCCTTCTTCGTCGCCTTCCGTCTGCCCAACCATTTCCGCGCCATCTTTGCGGAGGGGGCTTTCGCCGCCGCCTTCGTGCCGGCCTATGCGCGCACGCTTGAAGAAGCGGGCCTTCCCGCCGCCAAGCTGTTCGCCGATCAGATCGCCGCGGCCTTGGTCACCCTCAATCTGGTGCTGCTCGGCATCGCGCTGCTGTTCACGCCCGAGGTGGTCGGGCTGCTCGCGCCGGGGCTTTCCGACGATCCGGAGCGCTTCGATCTCGCCGTCGCGCTCACCCGCATCACCTTTCCCTATCTCGCGCTCGTGTCGCTCGAGACCCTGTTCGCCGGCATCCTCAATGCCAACAACCGGTTTGCGGCCGCCGCTTCCGCGCCGGTGCTGCTCAATCTGTCCATGATCGCCACGCTGCTGCTCGCGCCTTATTTCAGCGATGCCGGTCATGCGGCGGCCTGGGGCGTGCTCATCGCCGGCGTGGCGCAAGCGTTTCTGTTGGGCGCCGACGCCGAGGCCCATGGCTTCGGCATTCGCCTGCGCATGCCGAAGCTCGACGAGCCGACCCGCAAATTCCTCAAGGCCCTCGGCCCCGCCATCATCGGTGCGGGCGGCGTGCAGCTCGCGCTGTTCGCCGACACGGTGATCGCCACCTTCCTGCCGACCGGCGCGCTCTCCGCGCTCTATTATGCCGACCGCATCAACCAGCTTCCCATCGGCGTCGTCGGCATTGCCGTCGGCACCGTGCTCTTGCCGGAGATGTCGCGGCGGCTTGCCGCCGGCGACGTGACGGGCGCGGCCTCGGCGCAGGCCCGCGGCATCCAGCTCGCGCTGCTGCTCACGATCCCTTGCGCCGCGGCCGCCGTCGCCATTCCCGATCTCATCATGCGCGCGCTGTTCGCCCGCGGCGCCTTCACGAGCGCCGATGCGCTCGCCGCCGGCTCGACGCTCGCCGCCTATGCCGTGGGGCTGCTGCCCTTCGTGCTGCTCCGGAGCTTCACCGCGCCGTTCTACGCCCGCCGCGATACGTGGACGCCGGTCAAGGCTGCCCTCTTGGCCGCCACCGTCAACATTGCGCTGAAAGTCGTGCTCATGGGCCCGCTGGCGCAAGTCGGCCTCGCCCTCGCCACCAGCATCGGCGCCTGGATCAACCTAAGCCTGCTTGCCTACTTCGCGCGGCGTCAGGGCTTCGCTGTGTCGGGCACGGCCATCGGCCGGCCCATCGCAAAGCTCGTCGCCATCGGCGTGGTGTTCGCCGCCGCGCTCTTTGCCGGCGCCTATGGGCTTCAGCAGGCGTTGTCCGGCCTCACGCATTTCCGTGACGAGACAATGCTGGCCCTGCTCGTGTTCCTCGGCGCGGGCCTGTATTTCGCCCTGGTCTATTTGGTGCTCGGCCGGCGCTGGTTCTCCGGCCTGCTGAAAGAGGTCTCCACGGCCGCGGATTCGACTGCGCCCGTCAATCTCGAGCAGCAGGATCCGACCGACGATTCCGAGGCGCTGCCGGACTCCGAGCCCCCGCCGAAAGGCTAGGCCTTCAGCAGGTCGACCAACTCGACGTCACGTTCCTCGATCGCGGTTCCCAAGAAGATCGCGCCGACCCGGGCGAAGCGCTCGGGCGAATCCGTGGCGAAGAAGCGGATAGCGGGCCCGCCGCCTTCCCCGGCGGATTCAAGGCCGCCCTTCGTGAGCGCCTCGGAAACGGCAACGGCGGTCGTCTCCGCCGAATCCACCAGCGCCACGCCGCAGCCGATCGTCCTGCGGATGGCGTCGGCCAGGACGGGGAAATGCGTGCAGCCCAGCACCAGCGTGTCGGGGGCGTCCGCGCCTTCGAACAGGGGCTCGAGATAATGTGCGGCGGTGGCAAGGGTGGCCGGCGTGTCCGCCCAGCCTTCCTCGGCGAGCGCCACGAACACCTGGCAGGGCTGTTGGATCACCTGCGCGTCCGTCATGAGTTGCTTGATGGCCTGCGCATAGGCGCCGCCCTTGACCGTGCCCTCGGTGGCGAGCACCGCGATGCGCTTGTTCTTCGTCGCGGCGACGCCGGCGCGCGCGCCCGGCTCGATCACCCCGATCACCGGCACCGGGTCCCAGGACTCTTGCAGCACGGTGAGCGCCACCGCCGAGGCCGTGTTGCAGGCGATCACCACCATCTTCACGCCTTCGCCGAGCAGAAGCCGCGTGGCTTGCAGGGCATAGGCTTGCACGGTCTCGGCGCTCTTGGTGCCGTAGGGGAGGCGGGCCGTGTCGCCGAGATACACGAAGCGCTCCTGAGGCAGCCGCGCGGCCAGCGCCCGCAACACCGTCAAGCCGCCCATGCCGGAGTCGAACACCCCGATCGGCCGGCCGTCACCGGCCATCGGGCGTCCCCGCGAAGGCCTCGAAATAACGCTCGATGAAGCGGCGATAGATGGCGGTGAGCTGCTCGAGATCGGCGATCTTGGCGTTCTCGTCCGCCTTGTGGATCGTCTCGGTGGTCAGCCCGAACTCGACCACCGGACAATAGTCCTTGATGAATCGGGCATCCGAGGTGCCGCCGTCGGTGTTGAGCGTCGGCGTCTTGCCGGTGATTTCTTTCACCGCTTCGCTGAGAAGCGCATCGAGCGCCCCAGGCTCGGTGATGAACACGTCGCCCGGCGGATCGAAGTCGAGCGTGAACTTGAGCTCGGTGCCGGCCAGCGTCTGGCTGATCTCCTCCTGCAGCAGAGTGTGCAAACCGTCCGGCCGTTGCCGGTCGTTGAAGCGGATATTGAATTTCGCCTCGGCGCTCGCCGGGATCACGTTCGTGGCCGGGTTGTCCACATCGATGCTGGTCACTTCGAGGTTTGATGGTGAGAAATGCGCGCTGCCGTAGTCGAGCGGCGTGTCGTAGAGCTTCGCCAGCACCTCGATAATGCCCTTCACCGGATTCGCCGCGAGATGCGGATAGGCGACGTGACCCTGCTGCCCCGAGATCTTGAGCCGGCCGTTCAAGCTACCGCGCCGCCCAATCTTGATGACCTCGCCGAGCTCGGTGGCGTTCGACGGTTCGCCCACGATGCAGTGATCGGGCTTCAGCGCATTCTGCTCCATCCATTTCAGCACTTTCTTGGTGCCGTTGATGGACGGGCCTTCCTCGTCGCCGGTGATGAGCAGGCTGATCGTGCCTTCGATCTCCCGGTTCTTGGCCTTGGCGTAATCCATCGCGGCGGCCGCGAAACAGGCGATTGCGCCTTTCATGTCGGAGGCGCCGCGCCCGTAAAGCATGCCGTCGGCGATATCCGCGGCAAACGGCGGATGGCTCCAAAGCTGATCGTCCCCCGGCGGCACTACGTCGGTATGTCCGGCGAAGCAGAGATGCGGCGGCCCGTCGCCGATCCGCGCCACGAGATTGTCGATCGTGGCCGTGCCCTCCTCGGCGAAGGTCAGCCGGTCGCAGACAAAGCGGGCCTTCTTCAGCGGCTCGATCAGCACGTCGAGCGCGCCGGCGTCCTTAGGGGTGACGCTGGGGCAGCGGATCAGGCCTTGCGCGAGCGCGATCGCCTTCTCGCCGGGCGTGGACATTGATTGGTCCTCGGTTCAAATGTGGCCGAGCGCCACCGTGCTAGCTAATAGCCGCCAGCGGGTCGCCGCCAAAGTGATTTTGCCCCGGCGTGCCCTTGAGAATGCCGAGGTCGATGAGGAACCACAGGCCGACGCCGAGATTGATGAGGGTGCAGAGCCAGCCGATCGCGTTCGGCTCCTGCGGCGTACCCGTGAGACCCCAGGTCACCAGCAGATTTGCGAGCAGGGACGGAACCAGACCGTAAAGCGCGGTCTTTCCGGGCTTGTCACGGTCCTGGAAGCGCTTCGCGCACAATGCATAGGTCGGGTAGAACAGGGCGAGGGCCAGGAGCGTCAGCAAGAAGCCGCCGAAAAAGCCCGTGCCGAAAATCACTTCGATGATCAAGCTAATGACGAGGCTAATGACCGCCAGAATGACGGCGCCGGCCCACCATTTGGCTCGGTTGATGCGGCCGTCGAATGACGTGAAAATATACTGCAAATCCATGGTTCCCCCCTGGGCCCGCCCTCCGACTCAGGTCTGAGGTTGTAAGGCCGAATGATGTTTTTGCGAAGAGGGACCTGATCTCAAGTCCGTGAGCTAGCCGAGATCGGCGTCGGCCTGAGGCTCTCCCGAAGGATCAGGGCCATAGGCATTCGGCCCCTGGCTTCCCCTGAGCAAGCCGAGTTCAACCAAAAACCAAATAGAAATCAGGACAATGACGGCGTCGAACGCTTGGGCCACGGGCCCCGGGCTCAGCGTGTCGAAGACCTCGAACGTGTAGAGCAGGTTTACGCCGTAGACCGGAACGAGGCAGACCAAGGCGAGCCAGCCGGGCTTGTTGCGGTCCTGAAAGCGCTTCGCCATTACCGCGTAGGACGGATAAGCCAGCGCAAAGGCGATCGCCGCGCTGAAGGCCACCGCCGCTTGCGACGGGCCCACCAAGACCAGAACGAGATAGGTCGCCGCCACGCTGAGTCCGAGAAGGATCAAGGTGCCGAGCCAGAACCGTGGCCTGCCGATCCGGCCGTCGAGCGAGAAGAAAAGCTGCGCAAGATCGGTGCTCATGGCTTGGCAGGCACTCCGTTTGGTTCATGGTCCAGTACTGGGTCTAAACCCAGCAGGCCGAGATGGGCGATCTTGGTTGCGAGATCGTAGGCGTCTTTGCTGCGGCGTCGGCTGCGCGTGAAGGCGATGCTGCCGTCCGCCTCGAGCCGCGCGCAGATGATGGTCTCGGGATCCGTAACGTCCCAGCCGTCGGCCCATTTGGTTCCGGTGAATGCGGCCTTCAGGCGTTCGAAGCGCGCGGCAATGTCGGCCTTCTGCCTCTTGAGCCATGACGTCTGCCAAAAGCCCGGAAACGGGAGGACCGGCGGAAATAGAATGATCAGCTTGTCCGTGAAGCCGCCCTCGATGATGCGTTTGAGCTCCCAGCCGACCCAATGGGTCGTTCCCGCATACATCACGATGACGCTCGACGTCTCCATCCAATGCGTGACCGCCGCCTGCCATTCGTCGTCGGAAAGCTTCACCCGCGCCGCCCCGATCTGGGGCACGGCTTCTTTTGGCGAGCCGACCGCGATAAAGGGGCCAAATCCCATGAAATGGTCGGCGAGCCGCGTCTCCACGGAGAAGTCGATGAGTTGCGCCAGCCCTTCATGGCTGATGCCGGCCGCCGCATTGACCTTGGGATCGTCGCTGAACGAGCGCAAGAAAAGGATCGGCGCCCGCTTGTCCTTGCCGAGCAGCGAGTCGGCGGAGATCTGCAAATATTGTTTGGCGCGGAACAGCGCGATGAACACCGCGGCGCCGATGATCACCCCGATGAGCGCGTTGAGCGCGAAGTTCAACGGCGGCAGCCAAAACTGGCCGACGAGGACCCCGATAGCCGCCGCGAGAAAAAGCAGCCCGCGGGTTCGGTCGATCGGTTTGCCTGCGAGGCGCGGCGGCGTCTGCTTGCGCCGCTCTTGTTCCATCGTATCGAGATAGGTCATAGCCGTCGTGCCGGGCCCAAGCGGCGAACGCCTGAAGGCGATCAGTCCCCACACACCGAGCGCGCAGGCGATCGCGGCGCCCACATTGAACTCAGCCAGAGCGATGCGCGGGAGAGCGGCTTGCTCGATGGCCCCCGCCTTGGCTTGTTTCTCGAGACCGTCTTGCGCGATTTTCTCCTGGAGCTCGGCAATCTGGCGTTCCCGTTCCGCTGGCGAGGTCATGCTGAAGCCGATGTCGTACTGCAGCATTGCAAGTTGCATGGCGGACGCTGAAGGCACGGCCCTGATTATCATCGCCCGGTGCATCATGCGCTCGAACTGCATGCCGAAGATGATGCCGGCTATCAGGAAGGCGACCGCCGCGACCAAGAGCAGAAACTGGTGGCGTCGCAGGGGGCCGGAGCGAAGCTTGCCGGCTGCGCGATACGTGAGAATGCCGGCCACGATGGCCACAACGAGCGCGACGGTCGCGAGAGTCAGCGCGCCCGGCGAGAACCCAGAGCCGAACTGCTGCTGTAGGTCTTCCGCCTCGTCGCCCAACAAGAAAAAGTCGGCAGCGATCGGAACTGAAACAATGGTCAGAAAGACGAGAACGAATTCCGCAAAGCGGAAGAAGCGAAGCTTGGCCACCGCAGGGCCAATATCGAGACCGGGCTCTATCGTTTGTGCGTCCAAGAGTGACTCGCAGTCTTGGCCCGATCTGCCCTGCCGGGAGCGACAATAGCCCGTCCCTCAGGCTCGGAGAAGCTCGTTGATCGAGGTCTTGGACCGGGTCTGCTCGTCCACGGTCTTCACGATCACTGCGCAGTAGAGCGAGGGTCCTGGCGAGCCGTCCGGCAGGGACTTGCCGGGCATGGAGCCGGACACCACCACGGAGAAGGGTGGAACGCGGCCCTGATGCACGAACCCCGTGGCCCGGTCGATGATCTTGGTGGACTGGCCGATATAGACGCCCATGGACAGCACAGCGCCTTCGCCGACGATCACGCCTTCGGCGACCTCGGCGCGGGCGCCGATGAAGCAATTGTCCTCGATGATGACCGGGTTCGCCTGAAGCGGCTCGAGCACGCCGCCGATGCCCGCGCCGCCCGACAAATGCACATTCTTACCGATCTGGGCGCAGGAACCGACCGTGGCCCAGGTGTCGATCATGGTGCCTGAATCCACCCGCGCGCCGAGATTGACGAAGGACGGCATCAGCACCACGCCCGGCGCGATATAGGCCGAGTGCCGCACCACGCAGCCCGGCACGGCGCGGAAGCCCGCCTCCTTGAAGTCCTTGGCCTTCCACTTCTCGAACTTGACCGGAACCTTGTCCCACCAGGACGAGCCGCCCGGCCCGCCGTCGATTCTGTGCGGATCGTTGAGTCGGAACGACAGCAGGATCGCCTTCTTCACCCATTGGTGCACGACCCACTCGCCGTCGATCTTCTCGGCCACGCGCAACTCGCCCTTGTCGAGCAGGTTCAAGACCTCTTCGACGCCGTCGCGGACGACGCCCTTGGTGTCCGGCTTGATTTCCGAGGCGTGCTCGAACGCGCCATCGATGAAGCTCTTGAGGTGGTCGTAGGACATGGGACTCCCGTCAGGTAAGGCAGAACTGCGCTGGACGGCTGGCCGGCTCTGGGGCCTCGCCGTCTTTCGCAAGCGCGGCTCCGATGGCGGTGAGGAAAGGCGCGAGCGCCTCGGTACGATGGTGGATATGGTCCGGCAGCGCGGTCCAGTCTTCGTCGCTCAGGTGCTCCGGGCGCCCGGTGGCACGGCAATCGATCCAGACAGTGGTCATGCCGACGGCGTGTGCGGTCTCCAGATTGTGCGGCAGATCGTCGAACATCGCTGCTTGTGTCGCGGCGATGCCGTGCGCGGCGATGAAGCGGTCGAAGGCTTCGCGCGCAGGCTTTGGATTGATGTATTCAAGCGCGTGGATGTCGAAAATATCCTCGAAGCGATCGAGCACACCGAGCTTGGCGGCGACGGCTTCGGCGTGCCCGCGCGAGCCGTTGGTGAACACGAACTTCCGCCCGGGCAGCGCGTCGATCGCCGCGCCAAGCTCCGGCGCGGGCGCCACGACCGCAAGGTCGATGTCGTGCACATAGTCGAGAAACGCATGCGGCGAGACGCCGTGGAGCCGCACCAGCCCGGCAAGCGTGGTGCCGTGCTCCGCGTAATAGCGCTGGCGCAAGGCGTGGGCCTCGTCGAGCGAAAGGTCGAAGGCATCAGCGATGAACGCGCCCATGCGCTTGTCGATCTGCGAGAACAGATCGCAGTCCGCCGGATAGAGCGTGTTGTCGAGATCGAACACCCAAGTGTCGATGTGCCTGAAGCCGCGCGCGGTTTGAGCTTTGGTCATCGCGCCGCCCTCGTGCGTTTAGGCCGGCGCCGCTCGATCAGCGTGCCCGCGCCATGCTCGGTGAACAGCTCCAGCAGCACCGCGTGGGGCACCTTGCCGTTGATGATCACCACCGCTTCGACGCCTTCGGCGATCACGTCCATGCAGCTCTCGATCTTTGGAATCATGCCGGCGGTGATGGTGCCGTCCTCGATCAGACCTTGCGCCTCCGCCGTGGTCATGGAGCGGATCAACTGGCCGTCCTTGTCGAGCACGCCGTCGACGTCGGTGAGCAGAAGCAACCGCTTCGCTTTCATGGCGACCGCAAGGGCTGCTGCGAACGTATCCGCATTGATGTTCAGCGTCTCGCCCTCCGGCCCGACGCCGATCGGCGCCACCACCGGGATCAGATCGGAATGGATGATGACGTCCACGATATGAGGCTCGACCAGCGCCGGCTCGCCGACGAAGCCGAGATCCATGACCTGCTCGATATTGGAATCTGGGTCGCGCACACGGCGCTCGAGCCGCTTGGCCCGCATCAGATTGGCGTCCTTGCCGCAAATGCCGACCGCCTTGCCGCCCTGGTCGTTGATCGCCGACACGATCTCCTTGTTGACGGAGCCGGCCAGCACCATCTCGACCACGTCCACGGTCTCGCGATCGGTCACCCGCAAGCCGCCCTTGAACTCGGACTTGATGTTCAGCCGTTCCAAAAGCTTGCCGATTTGCGGGCCGCCTCCATGCACCACGACGGGGTTCACCCCGGCCTGCTTCAGAAGCACGATGTCCCTTGCGAAGTCGCGGGAAAGCTCCGGATCGCCCATGGCGTGGCCGCCATATTTCACCACGACCGTCTCGCGGTCGTAGCGCTGCATGAAGGGCAAGGCCTCTGACAGCACCTTGGCCTTGGCGTGCACGGATTCGAACACCTCCGCCAGCGGCACCGTGTCCTTCGGCGACGCCGCAGACTTGGACTTTGCCGGGGCTGTCTTGGTCTTGGCCATTTGCGCCTTATAGCGGCGCTTGGCCTAAAGGCACAACGCCGTTTGGGGAAAGCGCGGCGACCGCGGCGCGCAGTTCCGGAATGCCCATGCCGGTGCGGGCGGAGGTGACGAGGATGTGCGGGTAGGCCGCCGGGTGCTTGGCAAGCTCTTGG
>Ga0075343_1000028_pt1 | contig 33236 bp, 29 predicted proteins | sample RushOxbow_ThreeS_2_FD_120072 | JGI IMG/M metagenome (GOLD analysis project Ga0075343, IMG submission 120072) | Natural and restored wetland microbial communities from the San Francisco Bay, California, USA, that impact long-term carbon... | ecosystem: Environmental > Terrestrial > Soil >...
CGTGATCGCCAACTGGGGCATCCTGCAATCCTCCGGACCGGCCATCAGCTCCGCGGAATCCGCCGTTTCCGCCAACAAGATCGCGCTGACCGGCGTGCGCGAGGAGGAAAAGGTGGGCCAGCGTACCACCCTCGACGTGCTCGATGCCCAGCGCGAGCTCCTGAATACCCAGATCGGCCTGGTCTCGGCGCTGCGCGACCGGGTCGTGGCCGAGTACTCCCTCTATGCCGCCATCGGCCGCATGGATGCCCAAACCTTGGGCTTGTCAGTGCCTTATTACGATCCGCTCGAGCACTACGACATCGTCAAAAACAAGTGGTTCGGCCTGCGCCCGCCAGCCCCGCCCGCCGCCGATAACTGAACCATTGCGGGACTTTACGCATTAACCATTGGGGCTATTCTCCGAGGCGGATGAAGACTTCGGTCTTAACATCGTGTTAAGTTATTGAGTGAGTGACCCTGGTGTACACCGCTGGGTGAAGTCAGTTCGAAAAGGCGGCGAGGGATTAAGTCATGAGCAGCACCGAGCGCGCTCCTGAGCCGACCATGGAGGAAATTCTTGCCTCCATCCGTCGGATCATCACAGACGACGAAGCCGGTCAGGCCTCGGCTGAGAAGCCGGCCAAAAAGGCGCAAGCCGAAGACGAGAGTCTTGAGGGTGAGGCCGACAATCAGATCATCGACGACATCGCGCGCGTCCTGAGCGGCGGCGGCGAAGCTCCGGCGAGCGAGGAGGAGGAGATCCTCGACCTCACGGCCGAGCTTGGCGGTCTGGAGCTCGTCGAGGACGATGACGAGCCGGTTCTCGAAGTCACCGAGGTTACCGAGATCGAGGTGCTGGAGCTCGAAGACGCGGAGCCCGTATTCGAGCCGGACGCCGAGATGTCCGATGCCGCGTTCGCTGAAGACGTTGCGCCCGAATTCTTAGAAGAGCCCGCCCAGGAGATGGCCCCGCCGCCGCCCCAGATGGCGGCGCCTCAGCCGCCCATGCCGCCGCAGCCGCAGGCACAGGCGCCCGCACCGGCGCCCGCGGCTCCCCCTACGCCGGAGCCCGTGGCGTCGGCGGGCGAGGAAGCGGCGTCCGCCCTTGAGCGCGCCATTGCGGCGTTGAGGGCGGGGCAGGTCCCCACCTCCACGACACCTCAGGCCGAGCCGTTCCAGTTCCAGGCCGCGCCTCAGCCCGAGGCGATGACCGCGTCCGAGCCTGGCCCGGAAATGAAATCCGAGCCCTTGCCGATGGCCGTCCCCATGGACGCGCCGGAACCGGCGGAGGAGACCCATCCCGAGTTTGGCGCTCAGTCCGAGCCGGAAGCCTATGAACGCTTCGAGGCGCAGCCGGACACGGCCCCGGTGATCGAGCCGCTGGACGACTTCATGGACGAGCCGGAAGACGAGTCCATGGACGAGCCGGAGTTGGTTTTGGCCGAGGTCGAGGAGACGGTCGCGTTTGTCGAGCCCGAGCAAGACGAAGCCGAGCCCGAGGCGCCGCCGTTCTGGCCGGCCCAGGCGAGCGAAGAGCAGCCCGCGGAGCCCGAACCCGAGACGAGCTACGAGCCTGAGCCTGTCCTGACCCAGACGAACGGGATCGGCGGACATCACGCCGAAGGATCGTCCCGGACCCTGGAAGACAGCATCAAGGACATGTTGCGGCCCATGCTGCGTGAGTGGCTTGACGACAACATGCCGCGCATCATCCGCGACGAGCTCGACACGGAGAGCTTGCGCGGCCGCCAGGACTAAGCAGAGCAAAAGTTGACAGTGCCGAAGCCGAGAGCGTAGGACGCGCGGCGACCCTTTTTCGCCAACCACCGCGCATTCATGCTCGACAAGACTTATCAGCCGAAGAATTTCGAAGGCGGCGTCTACCGCGCCTGGGAAGACGCACGCGCTTTTGCCGCCGGCCGCGGCGACCGCGAGGGCGCGCGCCCGTTCGCCATCGTCATCCCGCCGCCGAACGTCACCGGCTCGCTCCATATGGGCCATGCGCTCAACAACACGCTGCAGGACGTGCTGGTGCGCTTCGAGCGCATGCGCGGCCGCGACGTGCTGTGGCAGCCCGGCACCGACCATGCGGGCATCGCCACGCAGATGGTCGTCGAGCGCCAATTGATGGAGCGCCAGGAGCCCAACCGCCGCGCGCTCGGCCGCGAGAAGTTCATCAAGCGCATCTGGCAGTGGAAGGAAGAGTCCGGCAACACCATCGTCGGTCAGTTGAAGCGGCTCGGCTGCTCCTGCGATTGGTCGCGCTTGCGCTTCACCATGGACGACGGGCTATCGAAGGCGGTGCACAAGGTCTTCGTCGAGCTGCACCGCGCCGGCCTGATCTACAAGGACAAGCGCCTCGTCAACTGGGACCCGGAGCTGCTCACCGCCATCTCCGATCTCGAGGTCGAGCAGATCGAGACCAGCGGACATCTGTGGCATCTGCGCTATCCCATCGAGGGCGTCACCTTCGACCCGGAAGACCCCTCGACCTTCATCGTGGTCGCCACCACCCGTCCGGAGACCATGTTGGGCGACACGGCCGTCGCCGTCCATCCGGACGACGAGCGCTACAAGGCCCTCGTCGGCAAGAACGTCGTCCTGCCCATCGTCGGCCGGCGCATTCCCATCATTGCCGATGAATATTCCGACCCGGAAAAAGGCTCCGGCGCGGTGAAGATCACGCCTGCTCACGACTTCAACGACTTCGAGGTCGGCAAGCGGCATGGCCTGCCCATGATCAATGTGCTGAGCCAGGATGCGCGATTGCTGCTGCATCCCAATCCCGACTTCACGCAAGGGGTGGAGCTGACGCCCCAACTCCATGCAACGATTCTCGAATTCAACGGCGTGTTCCGCTTCGCCGCGCGCAAGATGATCGTCGATCGCCTGGAGTCGGAAGGCCTCCTCGAGAAGATCGAGGACTACGTCCACTCCGTGCCTCATGGCGATCGCTCCGGCGCCGTCATCGAGCCCTATCTCACCGATCAGTGGTATGTCGACGCCGCGACCTTGGCCAAGCCCGCCATCGAGGCGGTCAAGCGCGGCCGCACCACCTTCGTGCCCAAGACCTGGGAGAACACGTATTTCCACTGGATGGAGAACATCCAGCCTTGGTGCATCTCCCGCCAGCTCTGGTGGGGCCACCGCATTCCCGCTTGGTACGGCCCCGACGGCGCGGTCTTCGTGGCCGAGACCGAGGCGGACGCCAAGGCTCAAGCCAAACAGCATTACGGCAAGGACGAGACGCTGAAGCGCGACGAGGACGTGCTCGACACCTGGTTCTCCTCCGCGCTGTGGCCGTTCTCCACGCTCGGCTGGCCGGACAAGACGCCGGAGCTCGCGCGCTATTACCCGACCGACGTGCTCGTCACCGGCTTCGACATCATCTTCTTCTGGATCGCCCGCATGATGATGATGGGCATGCACTTCATGGACGAGGTGCCGTTCCGCGACGTCTACATCCACGCGCTGGTCCGCGACGAGAAGGGCCAGAAGATGTCGAAGTCGAAGGGGAACGTCATCGATCCCCTGGAGCTGATCGACACTTACGGCGCCGATGCCTTGCGCTTCACGCTTGCCGCCATGGCCGCGCAAGGCCGCGACATCAAGCTCGCCGGCGCCCGCGTCGAGGGCTATCGCAATTTCGCGACCAAGCTGTGGAACGCCTCGCGCTTCGCCATGATGAATGACTGCGTGCCCCGCGCCGACTTCGATCCGGCCGCCGCGCAAGCAACCGTCAATCGCTGGATCGCCGGCGAGGCCGAGCGCGCCACGGCCGCCGTCACCGAGGCATTGGAGGCCTTCCGCTTCAACGATGCGGCGGGCGCCATTTATCACTTCATCTGGCACATCTACTGCGACTGGTATCTGGAGCTCATCAAGCCGGTCCTCATGGGCGAAGACGAGGCGGCGAAGGCCGAGACCCGCGCCATGGCGGCCTACGTGCTCGACCGCGCGCTCCAGCTGCTCCATCCCTTCATGCCCTTCGTCACCGAGGAGCTGTGGGAGAAGCGCGCCCCCGAAGGGGAGCGTCGCGAGAGCCTGCTGATGCTCGCCCCGTGGCCCACTCATTTGGGCTTTCAGAACGCGCAAGCGGACGCGGAGATGGAGTGGGTCATCAAGTTTGTCACGGAGGTGCGCTCGGTCAGGGCCGAGATGAACGTACCCGCCGCCGCCAAGGTGCCGCTGGTCGTGGTCGGCGCCTCCGGCGAGACCAAGACCCGGGTCGCCGCCCATGAGGAGACCCTCAAGCGGCTCGCCCGTATCGAGACCATCGACTTCGCCGATGCGCCGCCCGCGGGCTCGGTGCAGATTGTCCTCGACGAGGCGACGCTCGCCCTGCCGCTCCAAGGCGTCATCGATATCGACGCGGAATCGGAGCGTTTGAAGCGCGAGATCGATAAGGTCGGGTCTGAGATCGCCCAGCTAACCGCCAAGCTTGCTAACGAAAAATTTGTGTCTCGTGCCCCAGAACATGTGGTCGAAGAGCAGCGGGAGCGGAAGTCGGAAGCCGAGGCCACGGCCGCCAAATTGGCGCAAGCCCTGAAGCGTCTCGAAGCGGTGCTTTAGCCGGGGGCGGGCGTTCGCGCTTTCGGCTTTTAGGGTGCCGTCTTGCAACCTGAATCCGAATCCTCCTAACTGTCTCTAAATTGCAACAGACTGAGGTATTTGCGCCTCGTTTGCGCCATAAAACTTTGGGACATCGACTTGAGTTAGAGGACATCGGCCGCACGAGACACTCGCGCATCAAAAGCGAGGGGGGCGGGCCAGGGAGCGACCCGGCTGGGGCGTAGAGTTGTGACGGTCACCCCCGTCCACTCCTTCAAGTTCAGCCGGCATTGGTGATGGACGCAAAGACGTTCGATAAATCCCGCCTGCCGAGTAGGCATGTGACGGAGGGGCCATCCCGCGCCCCGCATCGCTCATACCTGTACGCGATGGGGCTGTCGCGCGAGCAGATTCACCAGCCCCTCATCGGCGTCGCCTCCTGCTGGAACGAAGCGGCCCCTTGCAACATCTCGCTGATGCGCCAGGCGCAAGCGGTGAAGCAGGGCGTTGCGGCCAGGGACGGCACGCCGCGCGAGTTCTGCACCATCACCGTCACCGACGGCATTGCCATGGGGCACCAAGGCATGAAGTCCTCGCTGCCCTCGCGCGAGGTCATCGCCGATAGCGTAGAGCTCACGATGCGCGGTCACTGCTACGACGCGCTCGTCGGCCTCGCCGGCTGCGACAAGTCGCTGCCTGGCATGATGATGGCCATGTGCCGCCTCAACGTGCCGTCGATCTTCATCTATGGCGGCTCGATTCTGCCGGGCTCCTTCAGGGGCCGGCAGGTCACGGTCCAAGACCTGTTCGAGGCGGTTGGGGAATATTCCGTCGGCAAGATGTCGTCCGAGGATTTGGACGAGCTGGAGCAGGTCGCGTGCCCGTCCGCCGGCGCCTGCGGCGCCCAGTTCACCGCCAACACCATGGCCACGGTGTCCGAGGCCATCGGCCTCGCGCTGCCGTACTCGGCCGGCGCGCCCGCCCCTTATGAGATCAGGGACCGTTTCTGCATGGCGGCGGGCGAGAAGATCATGGATCTGATCGCGCTCAACATCCGCCCGCGCGACATCGTCACTCGGAAGGCGCTGGAGAACGCGGCCGCCGTCGTCGCGGCGTCCGGCGGCTCGACCAACGCGGCGCTTCATCTGCCGGCGATCGCGCATGAATGCGGGATCGCGTTCGACCTGTTCGACGTGGCCGAAATCTTCAAAAAGACACCTTACATCGCAGATTTGAAACCTGGTGGCCGTTATGTCGCCAAGGATTTGTTCGAGGTTGGCGGGGTGCCGCTCCTCATGAAAACCCTCCTCGACCATGGCTATTTACACGGCGACTGCCTGACCGTGACTGGGCGCACGATCGCGGAAAATCTTTCCAAAGTTGCATGGAACCCGGACCAGGACGTCGTGCGTTCTGCCGATGCACCGCTGACGCCGACAGGCGGCGTGGTGGGCTTGAGGGGGACGCTTGCGCCCGATGGGGCCATCGTCAAGGTCGCAGGTTTGAAGAACCTGAAATTCCGGGGACCCGCTCGTTGCTTCGATAACGAGGAGGCTGCTTTCGCAGCCGTCAGTGCCAAGAAGTACAACGAGGGCGACGTCATCGTCATTCGCTATGAGGGCCCCAAAGGCGGCCCCGGCATGCGCGAGATGCTGTCCACCACCGCGGCCATCTACGGCCAGGGCATGGGCGACAAGGTGGCGCTGATCACCGATGGGCGCTTCTCCGGCGCCACGCGCGGCTTCTGCATCGGCCATGTCGGGCCGGAGGCGGCCGTGTGCGGACCGATCGCGCTCGTACGCGACGGCGACATCATCGTGCTCGATGCGGAAGACGGCATCATCGATCTCGAGGTGAGCGAGGAAGAGCTCGCGCGCCGTGCCGAGGACTGGAAGACGCCGCCGTCCACGTTCAAGAGCGGCTATCTTTGGAAATACGCGCAAGAGGTTGGAGCCGCGCGCACCGGCGCCGTGACTCATCCGGGCGGCGCCGAAGGGACGAGCTATGCCGATATTTAGCGCATCCCAAATCGGCGGCGCGCTCGCCGCCTTCATCGTGTTGACGCCCGCCACCGTCGGTGCCGCGGATCAGCCGCCGCCTTATCCCTCGGCCACCGAGGCCTACCGTCAGGGCGCCAGCTTCATGAAGTCGGGCGAGATGGCCTCGGCCGTGCCCGCGCTCGAATATGCGGCCACCCGCGGCGTGCTCGGCGCGCAGCTGAAGCTCGCCCGCCTTTACGCCAAGGGCCAAGACGTGCCGAAAGACGACGCCAAGGCGTTCTATTATTATCAGCACATCGCCGATCAATACGCGGACATCCAGCCCTCGAGCCCGATTGCGCCATATGTCGGCGAGGCCTTCTGCGCCCTCGGCCGGTACTATGTCGGCGGCATCCCCGCCGTGCCGCTCCATCCCGATCCGGTCTATGCCGTAGGCCTGTTCCGCCACGCGGGCGCTTATTTCGGCGATGCCGACGCGCAGTATCAGCTCGGCCGACTCTATCTCGCCGGCTCGGGCGTCGAGAAGAACGAGACCATCGCCGCCAATTGGCTGGCCATGGCCGCGCGCAAGCAGCACCCCGGAGCTCAGGCGGTTCTCGGCGATATGCTGTGGCGCGGCGAGGGTGTGAGCCAGCGCCAGGTGAGGGGCCTCGCTTTGCTCATGCTCGCCAACGAGAACGCCAAGACGAGCGCCGATGACGCCGAGTGGATCGGGCAGCGCTATCAAGAGACGGTCGCGCTGGCCGACAAGTCTACGCGCAAGCAGGCGGAAGCTCTGTTGCCGACGCTCGGGGGTCCGCGGACCGCCGCGACGGCCGTGAAAATTCCGCCGGCCACGCGCGCCGCGCCGGCGCCGACCCGCACGCTGGCAAAGCCCGCGCAGGAATCGTCTCTCTCCGCTATGGAGGAGCCGCGGCTCGGTCCGGTCGATGTGATCCCGCCCGCCGCTATGGGTCTGTCCGTCGGCTTCGGCGCCTCGGATAGCGGGCTCGGCGGGCTCCAGCCTTAACCGCTTAAGCCCTTACAGCGACAGTTCCACGACAATCGGCACGTGATCGGACGGCTTCTCCCAGCTGCGGGGGTCGGCGTCGATCTCGCACGCCACGAGCCGGTCGGCCGCTTGCGGCGACAGCAGCAGATGATCGATGCGCAGGCCGTGGTTCTTTTGCCAGGCGCCCGCCTGATAGTCCCAGAAGGTGAATTGGTGCGGCTCGTCGTGGCAGGCTCTGAACGCGTCCGTGAGCCCCAGATTGAGCAGCGCCTGGAAGTGGGCGCGGGTCTCTGGGCGGAACAGCGCATCGTCCATCCAGGCGGCCGGATTGTAGACGTCCTCCGGCGCCGGGATGACGTTGTAGTCTCCGGCGATGACGAAGGGCTCTTCGTAGGTCAGCAGCTCCTTCACCCGCTCTCTGAGCCGGCTCATCCAGGCGAGCTTGTAGACGAATTTCTCCGGCGCTCCGTTGCCGTTGGGGAGATAGATGTTCACCACCCGCAAGACCCCGGACGGGATCGAGATCACGCCCTCGATATAGCGGGCCTGCACGTCTTCCGGATCGCCGGCGAGCCCGGGCGTGACGTCGTCGAGCGGCATTTTGGAGAGGAGCGCGACCCCGTTGAAGCCCTTCTGCCCGTGCACCGCCACGTTGTAGCCGAGGTCCTCGAAGGCGCTTATCGGGAAGGCCTCGTCCACGCATTTGATCTCTTGCAGGCAGGCGATGTCCGGCGAGGCCGATCGGAGCCAGGTGGTGGCGGCATCGATCCGCGCCTTCACGCCGTTGATGTTCCAGGTGGCGATCTTCATGGGGGAGTGTCGTACACCACCGCGCAGCGAGTGGAAATGCCAGCGGTGTTGGATCGCCGGATCACGCCGGCGATGACGAGGAAAGACAAATGTGGAGAGTCGCTAAATCGAGAAGCTGGTGCCGCAGCCGCAGGACGCGGTGGCGTTCGGATTGTGGATCTTGAATTGCGCGCCGATCAGCTCGTCCACGAAGTCGATCTCCGAGCCCTTCACGAAATCCGCGGACACCGGATCGATGGCGACCGTGGCGCCGTCCCGCTCGATGAGAATGTCGTCGTCGGCCGTTTCGTTCGCCAGTTCGAAGCGGTACTGGAATCCGGAACAGCCGCCGCCCTCGACGCTGACGCGGAACAGGCTCGCGGCCTGGTCGGCGCTCACGAGCTCGACGATGCGCTTGGCGGCGCGCGGGCTTATGGTGATGGACGGTTCGGTCATCTTCGGTATAGCCACATGTTGTTGCACTAAAGATGAGAACGGCCAAGGGAGTTGTCAATCGGCCAGCCCGGCAAGCCTGTAAGGGACTTTGAGGCCTTGGCGGGCGACGATGCCCCGTCCGGGAGGGGCCCGCTTGCGCCTTTTGCCGTGGATCGGCGGCTGAGCCGGGGGCGCCGCATCGCGGAAGCGCCAAGCCCGACCCGCACGCCTTACGCCCGGGACCGGGACCGCATCCTGCATTCCACCGCCTTCCGAAGGCTGAACTACAAGACGCAAGTTTTCATCTATCACGAGGGCGACCACTACCGCTCGCGGCTCACCCACAGTCTCGAAGTGGCGCAGATCGCCCGTTCGATCGCACGCGCGCTGAAGGTCGACGAGGATCTCACCGAGGCGATAGCCCTCGCCCATGATCTCGGCCATCCGCCTTTCGGCCACGCCGGCGAGCGCGCGCTGGATGCCGCCATGACGGACGCGGGCGGCTTCGACCACAACGCCCAGTCCTTGCGCGTGGTCACCAAGCTCGAACGGAAATATGGCGGCTTCGACGGGCTCAATCTCACTTGGGAGACGCTCGAGGGCCTGGTGAAGCACAACGGCCCGCTGCTTGGCGGCGACAGGCCCGTGCCCGAGCCTATCCTCGACTATTGCGTCACCCAGGATCTCGAGCTCGACACATATCCCTCATTGGAAGCGCAGATCGCCGCGCTCGCCGACGACATCGCCTATAACGCGCACGACATCGACGACGGCTATCGCGCCAGCTGCTTCGGCTTCACCGCGCTCGCCGGCGTGCCGATCGCCGGCCGTCTCCTCGCCGAGGTCGATGCGGCCTATCCGGAGCTAGAGGACGCGCGGCGTCTCTACGAGCTGAACCGCCGCTTGATCACCGCGATGGTCGACGACGCCATCGCCGAGACGCACACCCGGCTCGCGCGTCTGAAGCCCGGCAGCGCCGGCGCCATACGGCAAGCGGGAAGCGCGACGGCGGCGTTCTCCGAGAGCATGCTGCGCGAGCTCGCGGGCCTTCGCGCGTTTCTCTTCGCCTCCGTCTATCGTCATCCGCGCGTGATGCGCGTCATGGGCGAGGCCGAGGATCTGGTCGTCGAGCTGTTTCAGCGTTACGCGTGCGATCCGGACGCGCTGCCGCCCGAATGGCGCGAGGAAGCGCGCGCCCACGACGACCGCGCCTATGCCCGGCATGTGGCGGACTTCATCGCCGGCCAGACCGACCGCTACGCGCTCGCCGAGCATCGCCGCTTGTTTGACGCGACCCCTGATATGCGATAGTCGCGCGCCACAGCATGATCCGGAAAAGTGGTCACCGGTTTTCCGATAAGATCATGCGCAAAAACGTTTTCTCCGGAGTTTCCATGGACGTTTTCGCAGGGTTTCACGGCCACGTTCTCGCGGCCGTCCAGCAGCTCAAGCATGACGGTGTCGTGCCCCATGAGGCGAGCGTGGACGGCATCACGCTGGAATCGCCCAAGGACCCGACCCATGGCGATCTCGCCACCAATGCGGCCATGGTGCTGGCCAAGACCGCCGGCGCCGCGCCGCGCGCTCTGGCCGAGCGCATCGTGCCGCTGATCGCGTCCGACCCGAACGTCGAGAAGGTCGAGATCGCCGGCCCCGGCTTCATCAACTTGACACTCGCCCGTGCATTCTGGCCGAGCGTGTTGCGCATGGTTTTGGAGCAGGGCGATGCGTATGGGCGAAGCGCCGTCGGCAAGGGTCAGGCCGTGAACGTCGAGTATGTGTCCGCCAATCCGACCGGGCCCATGCATGTGGGCCATTGCCGGGGCGCCGTGTTTGGGGACGCGCTCGCCAATCTGCTTGATTTCGCCGGGTATGACGTGACGCGCGAATACTACGTCAACGACGCGGGCGCCCAGGTTGACGTGCTCGCCCGCTCTGCGTTCCTGCGCTACCGCGAGGCGCTCGGCGAGGACATCGGCGACATTCCCGAAGGCCTCTACCCGGGCGACTATCTGAAGCCGGTCGGCGAGAACCTCGCGAGCAATCACGGCCGGGACCTGCTCGACATGCCGGAATCCGAATGGCTGCCGCTCGTGCGCGCCACGGCTCTGAAAGCCATGCTCGGCATGATCGAGGAGGATCTCGCCCAGCTCGGCATCCGTCACGACGTGTTCTTCTCGGAGCGGTCGCTCATCGAGGGCCGGGACGAGGTGGCCGAGACCATCGCCGATCTCCGGGCGAAAGGTCTCGTCTACGAGGGGCGCCTGCCGCCGCCCAAGGGCAAGATCGACGAGGAATGGGAGGACCGCGAGCAGCTTCTGTTCCGCGCCACCGCGTTCGGCGACGATCAGGATCGGCCGCTCGTCAAGTCCGATGGCGGATACACGTATTTCGCTTCGGATATCGCCTATCACTACGACAAGTTCAGACGCGGCTTTAAGTCGATGATCGACGTCTGGGGCGCCGATCATTCGGGCCATATCAAGCGCATGCGGGCGGCCCTGACCGCTCTTACGGACGGCCAGGGCGGCCTCGACGTCAAGATTTGTCAATTGGTCCGCTTGTTTCGCGCCGGTGAGCCTGTCAAAATGTCCAAGCGTGCCGGGACCTTCGTGACCCTGAGGGACGTCGTGGACGAGGTGGGCGCAGGCCCGGTCCGGTTCATGATGCTCTATCGGAAGAACGACGCGCCGCTCGATTTCGACTTCGCCAAAGTCACCGAGCAGTCGCGGGACAACCCGGTGTTTTATGTTCAGTACGCCCATGCCCGGGCGAGTTCCGTTCTGCGTAATGTGCGTGAGGGGTTCCCAGACCTCGATTTGGGGGAGGATGAATTGGCGCGGGCCGATTTAGAACGGCTGAATGACGACGGCGAAATCGCTTTGATCCGTCGTCTTGCCCAATTTCCCCGTATTGTGGAGGGTGCGGCCCAAGCACATGAGCCGCACCGACTCGGTTTCTATCTTTACGAACTTGCCGGAGACTTCCATGGTCTTTGGAACAGAGGCAAAGACTTGCCACAATTACGTTTTATTTACGAAAGTGACCGAGAGTTAACACGTGCTCGTGTGGCGCTTGTGGCCGCCACGAAGCGTGTTCTGGCGATGGGTTTGGGGATCCTCGGCGTTCATGCCTTGCACGAGTTGCACTAGCCGGACAACGGGCACGGGGGTGGTCGAGGGAAGTAGCCATGTCCACGCACGATAGCGGGTTCGGCGGCAATGGCGGCCGATCCCTAGAGTTTGAATCGGATTTTGCCGATAGGCAGAACGCCGTAGCCGCGCCGGGGGAGAATTCCTGGGGCGCGAGCGCGGCCAACACCCAAAAGAGTGAGGTATCTCCCATGGCTCAAGGAGCGGGTCGGCCCGGTCAGCCAAACTTCGGACAAAACTCGATTTTCGGGAACGGCGGCAGCGCCTTTACACAGATGCCGACCTACACCCCGACAACGCGCGGGGCCGAGCAGCCCCAGACCGCTCCTCAGACGTCCTATCCGCCTCAGGCCCAGCCTCGGCAGCCCGCCGCGCCGGCCCAGCAGGCGGCGCCGCAGCCCCGCCAGCCCCAGCCGCAACCCCGGCAGCCCGAGCCGCAAGCCTATGGCGGCAACCAGCACTTTCAGCCGCAGGCTTACGACACGCCGAGCTATGCCCCGAAGCCGGCTTACGGCGAGCAGGACTTGCCCGATCTCAGCAACGCCGACCCCGCTTTTCCGGATTCGATCTTCGGCGACTTCAAGCCGGATTCGAGCTTTGAGTCCGACTTTGCCGGTCACGATCAATCGTCGGCCGATGCCAGTTTCCAAGATGCGAGTTTCCCCGAGATCGGTATCGAGGATCACGCATATAAGACGCCACCCGCGCAGCCGCATTTCGAGCAGAGCCGGAGCGCGCCCCAGCAGCATCCTCATATGCAGCAGCCGCAGAACTATCAGCCCCAGGCCTATGCGCCGCAGCCGCAGGCCCCGCAATACGCGGCCTCGCATGGTCAGGTGCCGCAGGGCGACCCGAGCCGCCAGCTCCAGGCCTACGATTCCGTCTACGACCAGCCGCCGCAGATCGCTCTTGGTGGTGCGCCAAGCCCGACGCCTCGCCAGTCCCAGGATTATTTCGAGGCCGATCGCGGCGACGCCGATTTCATCGACGAGAGCCAGCTCGCACTTCCGGCCAGCACCCGTTTGAAGCTGGCCAACTCCCTCAAAGGGCGCAGCGCCTTTATGGTTGGCAGCGCGCTTCTCGGCGCAATCGCCCTCGGCGGAGCGCTTGCCTTCGCTTACAAGCAGAGCGGCGGTAGCGGCGGCGAAACGCCCATCATCACGGCCGACGCGACGCCCGTGAAGGAAGCTCCGGACCAGCCTGGCGGCAAGGAGTTCCCCCACAAGAACAAGCTCATCTACGACCGGTTGACCAACGGCGCGACGCCTGAGTCCGAGCGTCTCGTGCCGCGGCAAGAAGATGTCGCGGTGCCGGCGATGCCGCCGGCCACGGCGACCGCCGGACTGCCGGCGCCGGTTGCCACCACCGATCTGGCCAATCCGGCGACCACCCAATCTGTTGATGGCGAGGAGGGCGGACCGCGCAAGGTGAAGACCCTGGTCGTCCGTCCCGATGGCTCCGTCGAGGCACCTGCCGTCGCCGATGCCGCCGACGCGGCGGCTGGCGCGATGAATGCGACCGCCGACGCCGCCGCGCAAGCGGCCCAAGCCGCGGCGCAACCTGCCAATATGATGCCGGTGCCGATTCCGGATGGTCCGGTGCCGATGGCCGCTCCGGCCGCCCCGGCGGCTGCCCCGCAGCAAGTTGCTGCGGCCGATCCGGCGCCTGCGCCTGCTGAGTCGAAATATTTGGTTCAGGTAGGCGCGCATAAGAGCCAGACCGAGGCTCTCGCGATTTATGCCGACATCCAGCAGAAGAACCCGCAATTGCTCGGCAACTATCCGCCGCTTGTGCAGAAGACCACGGCCGGCGGGGGCACCCTGTATCGCCTGCGCGTCGGTCCGATCGCCAGCAAGTCGGAAGCCTACAAGCTCTGCGGCGATTTGAAGACGCAAGGCACCGATTGCTTCGTCGCCGTCCAGTAGGGATTTGACAGGACGCTTGACCGCAAGACCCGCCGGGGCTAGCCCCCGATGGTGACCTTCAAAGCTTTCATCTCAGGCTGCGCCGGTACGGCGCTGACCGCTGACGAGCGCGCGCTGTTCGCCGAGGCGCGGCCGTGCGGGCTCATCCTGTTCGCCCGGAACGTGGAGAGCCCGGCGCAAATTCGCGCTCTCGTCGCCGACTTCAAAACGGCCGTCGGCAGCGAGGATGTCCTTATTCTCGTCGACCAGGAAGGCGGCCGAGTCCAGCGTCTGCGCCCCCCTTATTGGCGCGCCATGCCGCCTCAGCACTGTTATGGCGACCTCTACCGCTCCGATCCGGAAGCCGCCAAGCGGGCCGCTTTCGCCGGTGCGCGGCTGATGGCCGCCGAGCTCCATGACGTTGGTATCAACGTGAACTGCACGCCCTGCATCGACGTGCCCCAGGAGGGGGCGCATGACATCATCGGCGACCGCGCCTTCTCTCCGGACCCGGATGTGGTGAGCGTGCTGGGCCGCGCGGTGATGGACGGGACGCTCGCAGGCGGTGTTCTGCCCGTCATCAAGCATGTGCCGGGCCACGGCCGGGCGCTGGCCGACAGCCACAAATCGCTGCCGCGTATCGATGCCCCCAGAGCGGCGCTGGAGGCGGTCGATTTCCGCCCCTTCGAGGCGCTCCATGACGCGCCGCTCGCCATGACCGCCCATGTTTTGCTGCCGGAATTCGATGAGCGGCGCCCCGCAACGCTCTCGCCCGTTATAATGGGGGAAGTGATTCGAGATCAGATGGGGTTGACCGGCCTGATCATGAGCGACGACATCGGGATGAAGGCGCTGCGGGGCTCGTTCGCGGATTTGACGCGGGACGTGATCGCCGGTGGCTGCGACGTGGTGCTTCATTGCAGCGGCAAGTTCTCCGAGATGGCCGAAGTGGCGGGAGCCGCGCCGGCTCTCGAGGGCAAGGCGCTTGAGCGGTTCGAGCAGGCCCGCGCTTGTCTGCATGAGCCGGAACCTTTCGACGAGGCTGAGGCCTTGGCGCGCGTGACCGAGGCGGCCGCCACCCGTGTGGCGAGCGTCGGTCAAGACCCGACGGTGCAGGTATGAGCGACGAAGACGGCGAAGACATCAAAGCGGATCAAGCCCCGCGCGCGACAGACGCCTGGGAGCATGAGGACGAGCGCGACCCGGCCGATCCGCAGCTCAGGGTCGACGTCGGCGGCTTCGAGGGGCCGCTCGATCTTCTGCTGGCGCTGGCCCGCACGCAGAAGGTGGACATTACCAAGATCTCCGTGCTGGCGCTGGCCCAGCAATATCTCGACTTCATCGCCGAGGCCCGGGCCTTGCGCCTTGAGATCGCCGCCGACTATCTGGTCATGGCGGCGTGGCTCGCCTTCCTCAAGTCGAAGCTCCTGCTGCCGGCCGAGCCTTCCGAAGAGGGCGAGCCGAGCGGCGAGGAGCTTGCCGCGCTTTTGGCCTTCCGGCTGAAACGCCTCGATGCCATGCGCGACGCTGCGGCCCGGCTCATGACGCGCAAGCGGCTTGGCCGCGACGTATTCGGCCGGGGTCTGCCGGAGCCCATCCGGGTGAAGCGGACATCCGTCTACGAGGCGAATGTCTACGACTTGCTGAAAGCCTATTCGCAGCAGCGTCAGCGCAATGCCACCCGCACGCTCCACATGGAGAAGCGCACCGTCTGGTCGCTGAAAGAGGCGCGCGACGAGTTGGAGCGTCTGCTCGGCATGGCGTGCGACTGGGCGCCGCTCGATCAGTTGCTGGCGGAGTTCCTGGTGGAGCCGGAGATGCGCCGCACGGCGCTCGCCTCTAGCTTCACCGCGACCTTGGAGATGACCCGGGAAGGGGCGCTGGAACTTCGCCAGGCGAAGTCCTTTGCGCCGCTCCTGGTCCGTCGCCGGGGGGAGGCCGCGTGAGTTTTGTACATGGAGTGGGACAGTCGGTAACGGGTGCCAGAGTCAAACAGGCTTGAAACGCCAAGGGGCACATCAAGGGGCAAATCATGCCGAGACCCAAAATTTCGCCATCGAAGCTTGATCGGGATATGCGGGATGCGCCCGACGCCAATGAAGAGGCGAGGACCAAGCCGACCCTGAAAGAGGTCCTCTCCGACATCTCGAAGCTGTCGGACGAAGAAGGCGAGGGGGATGCATCGGCCGGCGGCGGGTCGGCGCTGGTGAAACTCGATCGAGCGATGCGGGCCGCAGTCGCGGAACATACAAAGACAAGAAATGCGGGGAAGCAAATGACAGTGAATCAGGCGGAAAGGGTCGTGGACATGACGGTGGAAGAGGACAAGCAGAGCGCCGCGGCGCCGATGCTGCCGCTGCCGTCCAATGTGATGGCGTTGCCCTCCGCCGACCGGCGCGAGAAATTGCGCATCGTCGAGGCCCTGCTGTTCGCGGCCTCCGAGCCCCTCAAGGAGACCGAGCTCGCCCAGCATTTCGCCCAAGGCGAGGACGTGAAGGCGCTGCTCGAGGAGCTGCAAGGCCTGTATGCCGGCCGTGGCGTCAATCTCAGGCGCGTGGCGGGTAAGTGGTCATTCCGCACCGCCGACGATCTGTCCTTCCTCTTGGAGCGTCAGGCCATCGCCCAGCGCCGCCTGTCGCGGGCCGCGCTCGAGACGCTTGCCATCATCGCCTACCACCAGCCTGTGACCCGCGCCGAGATCGAGGAGATCCGCGGCGTGTCCACCTCCAAGGGCACCATCGACGTGCTGCTGGAGACGGGCTGGATCAAGCTCAGGGGCCGCCGCCGCGCGCCCGGCCGTCCCGTGACCTACGGCACCACGGAAGCCTTCCTGGAGCATTTCGGCTTCGAGCAGATCCAGGATCTGCCCGGTCTCTCGGAGCTCAAGGGGGCGGGTCTGCTGGACTCCAACCTGCCGCCCGGCTTCTCCATGCCGAACCCGGACGATGCGCCGGATCTGCGCGAGGATGAGGATCCGCTGGAGGACGAGGACGAGCCGCTCGGGGCCGGCGAGGACGACGGTTTCGAAGACGATGGCTTCGACGACGACGCGGCGCGCGAGGACGAATAGGAACCGGCTAACCCCCGCGTCTTCGGAGGAGTTGCGCTTGAGGCCACGGGTCGCGTAGACCAGCGCCATGCTCGAGTTCCTGAAGGCGCGGCCCCGGACCGACTCCGCGGCAGGCAAGGCCGCTCCGGCCAAACCGGGCAGCGGCAAGCCCGCCCGCGGCAAGACCGCCGTCACCTTCGCCGCGCATCTCTGCTTCGAGCATGTCTTCCGCCGCTATGGTGACGCCTACGCGCTCCAAGACGTCACCCTGGACATCGCCCCGGGCAAGGTCCTGTGCCTGCTCGGCCCGTCCGGCTGCGGCAAGACGACCTTGCTCAGGATCGCCGCCGGCGTCGAGCGCCCGTCCGCCGGCCGGGTGCTCATCGACGGCGAGGAGGTCGCCGGGCCCAATCGCTTCGTGCCGCCGGAGAAGCGGGGCGTTGGCCTGATGTTCCAAGACTTCGCGCTCTTTCCGCATCTCAGTATCCTCGACAACGTGGCCTTCGGCCTCCGTTTTCTCAGCAAGACCGAGGCGCGGGCTGAGGCGCAAGCCGCTCTCGACCGCGTCGGGCTCGGTCACTACGCGCGCGAATACCCGCATATCCTGTCCGGCGGGGAGCAGCAGCGCGTGGCCCTGGCCCGCGCCATCGCGCCGCGCCCGGGCGTGCTGCTCATGGACGAGCCGTTCTCCGGTCTCGACTCCCAATTGCGCGAGAGCATGCGCGAGGACACGCTCGCGATTCTGCACGAGGCGCGCGCCACCTGCATCGTCGTGACCCACGACGCCGAGGAGGCCATGCGCATGGGTGACAGCGTGGTCTTGATGCGCGCGGGGCGCATCGTGCAGACCGGCACGGCGCCGGAGCTCTACCGCGCCCCGAAGGACATCTTCGCCGCGCGCACCTTCTCCGACCTGAACGAGATGCCCACGCGCGTCGCAAACGGCCGCGCCGAAACGCCTCTCGGGACTTTTGGCGCGGGCGGGCTGGCCGACGGCACGCAAGCCATCGTCTGCGTGCGCCAGGGCGGCGTGCGGCTTCTGATGGCGGGGCAGGGCACCCCGGGCCGCGTCCTCGATACGCGCTTTCTCGGCGACGTGGGCCTCGTCGAGCTCGCGGTCGCGGGGCTCGACAGCCCCGTTTTCTCGCGGGTGCGCGAGGCCGACGTGCCCGCAACCGGCGCCGAGGTCGGCGTCGCCGTCGATGAGGGCGCGGTGCTCGTGTTTGCGGCCGAGAACGGCGCGGAGACGCCTACTCCCTAAGGGGAGGTCGGCTTGCGAGCCGGCCGCCTTTACTGTCATAGTGCCGTCGAACAATGACACGCGTGGCCGGGGCCCGCGTTGGAGGCCATTCATGGGACCGAGTTGGTGGCAAATTCTGATCGTGCTGGTGCTTTTCGTGCTCCTGTTCGGGCGCGGCAAGATCTCGGATTTGATGGGCGACGTTGCCAAGGGCATCAAGAGCTTCAAGACGGGCCTTGCCGACGACGGTGAGGAGAAGGCCGAGGCCGGGGCGCCTGCCGCCAAGGCGTCCGAGCCGAAGGTCATCGAGCACGAGACGCCCGCGCCGAAGCCCCGCGCGAAGCCGCGCGCCCGCGCGCCGCGCAAGCAGAAGACAAGCTAGGCGCGGGGCTCAACCTTAGTCCCTTGCGCGCGAGCCTCATCGCGTAACGCCTGAACCACGCTCATGCTCGACATCGGATGGTCGGAACTTTTGGTGGTCGCCATTGTGGCCATCGTCGTGGTGGGCCCGAAGGACCTGCCCAAGCTGATGCGCACCTTCGGCTTCTATGCCGGCAAGGTCCGGCGCATGGCGGGCGACTTCCAGCGCCAGTTCAATGACGCCATGGCCGAGAGCGAGGCCGACGAGGTGCGCAAGAACCTCGAGGCCATCCGCGCCAATATGGGCACCACGGAAGATTTCGCCGCGCTCTCCGACAAGCCGCTGATGACGGGCGAGCCGCCGCGGACCGCGCTCGGCGCCCCGCCGCTCAACACCCAACCGGCCGAGGAGCCTTTGCAGCCGAAGCGCGCGCCGGCCAAGAAAGCGGCCAAGAAGGCCGCCAAGAGCGCCGGCACCAAGGCCGCCGAGCCCAAGAACTCCAAGCCCAAGAACGCCGAACCTAAGAGTCCGGCGCCGCGGAAGACGGCGAAAGCCAAGACCGCTCCGAAAGCAAAGACGAAGGCGAAGCGGTGACGGACGAGGAGGACATCGACGCCACCAAGGCGCCGCTCATCGAGCATCTCATCGAGCTCCGCAAACGGCTGATGTGGTCGCTGGCGGCGATCTTCGTCGCCTTTCTCGTTTGCTTCTGGTTCGCCAAACCCATCTACAATCTGCTGCTGTGGCCCTACCGGGTAGCCGCCGGCGTCGATGCGCCCATCGAGCTGATCTACACGGCGCCCCAGGAATTCTTCTTCACGCAGGTGAAGCTCGCTCTGTTCGGCGCCATCTTCATTGCCTTCCCGGTGATCGCCTCGCAGCTCTATATGTTCGTGGCGCCGGGGCTCTACCGCGCCGAGCGCAAGGCCTTCCTGCCGTTCCTCATCGCCACGCCGGTCCTTTTCCTGCTCGGCGCCGCGCTCGTCTACTTCGTCGCCATGCCGCTCGCCATGACGTTCTTCCTGTCGATGCAGCAGACGGGCGACGTGGAGATCATGCTCACGGCGAAGGTGAGCGAATATCTCTCGCTCATCATGATGCTGATCATGGGCTTCGGCATCTGCTTTCAGCTACCGGTGCTGCTGACGCTCCTGGCCCGCGCCGGTCTTCTCACCTCGGACCAGCTCAAGCAGTATCGCCGTCACGCCATTCTCGGCGTGTTCCTCGCCGCGGCGATCCTCACCCCGCCCGATCCCGTGAGCCAGATCGCCCTCGCGCTGCCGACGTTGCTCCTCTACGAGCTCTCGATCCTCGCGGTGAAGATGGCGGAGAAAAAGAAGCGCGACGCGGCCGATGCGGCCTCCGCGACCACGTCCTCAACCTGAAACCGAACTGGAGAAACGTGCCATGGCGAATGAATCAGGTTTCGCAGCAGAGTTGAATGCCTTGATCAAAAAGTACATCGAAGAAGGGGCCGAGCCCCAGGACATCGTCGACGAACTGGCGCGGGAATCGCATCTCATCTTCGGGCAATACAACCTCGAAATTTATATGGAAGCGAAGCCTCTGACCCGGGACTGAGCGAGCGCTGACCGAAAGAATTCGGTTGAACTTCAGCCGGGTGCGACGCGTTACCCAAGCGTTGTTACAAGAACAAGCCCGGGAGAAGAGACCGATGAGCTATGCCCGTTTCGGGGCCATGATCGTCACCGCGACCATCATCATGTTTGGCCTGATGTACCTCAACACTTATGCGCTGGATCACGTTTGGTTCAGTCAGACCCGCGCCTGGATGGCGGTCGTCATGGGCGCCGTCATGGCCGTGGTCATGCTCGCCTTCATGCTGAACATGTACAAGAGCAGCAAAGCTAATATCGCTATCGCCGTGGCGAGCGTCGTGCTGTTCGCCGGCGCACTGTGGCTGGTGCGCAGCCAGGAGACGGTGGATGACGTGTCCTACATGAAGGCGATGATCCCGCATCACTCCATCGCCATCATGACGAGCCGCCGCGCCCAGATCCACGATCCGCGGGTTCGCAAGCTCGCCGACGAGATCATCGAGGCTCAGGTCCGCGAGATCGGTGAGATGGAGACGCTGATCGCCGATCTGGAGCGTAACCCGGTCCCGGAAGATGCGCCGGAACTCCAGCCCGGCGAGTGACCTCCCCGCCGCCGTGAGCCAGTTTGCGCTCGCCGTGCCGACGCTGCTCCTCTAGGGGACCCTCGCGGTGAAGAAGATGGCCGAGACGAGCGGAAGGACGCGAAACAATAGCGTCAGGGCGAAAATCAAAAATGATCCGGCCTAACCACGCGGACATCGCTAATGGTCACAATTCCGATCTGACGGGAAACGAGTCTGAACAATGGCTCGAGCACGTCTTGTTCGCGACTTTCATCAACGATGCAGAAGATTTGCACGACAGCGCCGACGCGACCGATCTGTCCATCGCGATGCCAGGCCCCATCCTTTCCGCGGCCGGAAAGTGCGGGAAGAACAGTGTAGCCCGAGACGTTTTGCTCATCGAGAATTGCGATGACCCTGTCCATGAGGGGAGCCTCGACCATGATGTCGATGCGCTTCTTGAGGAAGGTTTCCATGGCGACCCTACGAGAAGGCGTTACTGAAAGGCGGCGGCAAAATAGATATAGAGCGGAATGCCGATCGCGAGATTGAAGGGAAAAGTGACTCCAAGAGATAGCGGCAAGTAGAGCGACGGCCTCGCGTCGGGCAAGGCAACACGCATGGCGGCCGGCACGGCGATGTACGACGCGCTGGCCGCAAGCGTGGTCATGAGCGCCGTGCCGCCAATCGAGAGCCCGATCAGATTGGCCGTCGCCCAGCCAAGAGCGGCTCCGATCAAAGGCATATAGAGTCCAAAGAGGATAACTGGCGCAGAAAGATTCTTGCCGTCGCGCAAGCCGCGGCCGGCGACGATGCCCATGTCCAACAGGAAGAGGCACAAGATACCTTTGAACGGATCGACAATGAAGGCCGAGATGGATTTCAATCCCTCCTCGCCCGTGATCCAACCGATGATGAATGCACCCACAAGGACGACGATCGAGCCATTGAGGAATACTTCTCGAAAGGCTGTTCGGTCGAGTGACGGCGTTCCCTTCTTGCTGAGCCAGAGCGCAGCCATGATGGGCGGTGTCTCCATCGCGGCGGCGATGGCGACCATGTAGCCCTCGTAGGAGATGCCACCAGTGTCCAGGACCTGTGTGGCAGCCAGAAAAGTCACGATGGAAATCGAGCCGTAGCAAGCGGCGATGGCGGCCGCGTCGACCCTCGGTAGGTTGCTCGTTCGAATCAGGGCTTGGAACGCGATGAACGGGAGTATCGCGCTGAGGACGATGCCTGCGAGAAGGGCGAGCAGCAGTGTGCTGTCGGCGCCATGCTGCGCAACGCCGGCTCCGCCTTTGAAGCCAATAGCCAGCATGAGGTAGATGGCCAAGCCTTTGGCGATCGCTTCTGGGATGGTTAGATCGGATTTGGCCCAGGCCGCCAATAACCCCAACACGAAGAAGAGGATCATCGGAGAGGTTAGGTTGGCGATCGCCAGCTCTACTGCCTCTCCCATTGAATTCCTCTCTGGTCTTGTGTCCGGGACGTTACGCCGGCCATGATGGTAACAAACGGTGTCGGCGGCTATCAAAGTCAAATTTTATGCGGGCGGCAGCCATGTGCGCTCATGGCGCCTCAACGTCGAGAAACTTATCCCCGTCCTCCGCAACGCCCGTAGAATGCGATCACCTCGTCCGTTGAAGGGGCGTTTTCGCGAGACGTTCGTGATGGCGGGACGGGGTGCGGCGCCCGAGGTGGCGCGGTACGTAAGGGATGTCTCGGAAGCAAAATTCCCGATAAGCCCGGATCGCCGCGTCATGGTTTAACGGACCGGCCTCGGGGGTCTCCAGTTCGCCCGCCTGCGTTGTAACGCGTGGGCCGTCGGGTGAGACGCGCTCTGCTCTGCTTGGCACCGCGTCTGTGCCACCGGTGATAAGCGGCGATACGAGGCTCTAAAAAGATGTCGCAAAAAAGCATGCGTTTACGCGCATGTGGCGCGCCGCAAGGCGCCCGCCGCGGGTCCGCAGACCCCGCGGAACCTGTTAGGACTTTGCGCCACGCGGCGCGCCACCCCTTCGCATTGGAGGGGAAAGAAGGAGCAGCCCCCGGATGCCCTCGCATCGCGGCAACGATCACGCATGCCTGAGCGACGCCCCACACTCCATCCCTCCCCTTGATGGGGAGGGAGTCGCGCGGAGACGCGCGACGGGTGGGATGAGGGAGGTCGACGCGGGGGTCATGACAACGGCCCGGCCGGGCCTTATACGGGGGCCAGGCACCCGTCCCCCGAGTCGAAGAAAGAGAAGTTTCCCGTGCTCGACGTCAAATGGATCCGCGAAAACCAGGACGCCTTCGTCAAAGGCCTGAGCGATCGCGGCTTCGGCGATCCCAAGGCCACGTTGACTCAGATCCTCACTTTGGATGAGCAACGCCGCGAAACGATTCAAGCTTTGCAGGAGCAGCAGGCGCGCCGCAACGCCGCGTCCAAGGACATCGGCAAGGCCAAGCAGGCCAAGGACGAAGCGGAAGCCAAGCGCCTGCTGGACGAGGTCGCGGGGCTGAAAGCGGCGATCCAGGAGGGCGAGGACAAAGAGCGCGCGCAGGACAAGGCGCTGCACGATCTGCTCGCCGGCATTCCCAACATGCCGGCGGACGACGTGCCGGTCGGTCCCGACGAGAGCGCCAATGTGGAGCTGCGCACGGTGGGCCAACCGCCGAAATTCTCCTTCACGCCGAAAGAGCATTTCGAGATCGGCGAAGCGCTCGGCCTGATGGATTTCGAGACCGCGGCGAAGCTCTCCGGCTCACGCTTCGTCGTGCTCAAAGGCCCGCTCGCGCGGCTCGAGCGCGCGCTCGCCCAGTTCATGCTCGACCTGCACACCGACCGGCACGGCTACACCGAAGTGAACCCCCCGCTGCTGGTGCGCGACGACACCATGTTCGGCACCGCGCAACTCCCGAAGTTTGCCGAGGATCAGTTTCAGACAAGCAAGCAGAACGACTTCGTTTATGAAGACGAGAAGGAGCTTATCGGTCAGGCGCAAGCGAACGTGCTTGAAGCATGGGGAATCGATGATTTCCCCCAGATCGAGTTGTTTCGTGAGGTAGATAGGCTGCGCGCTATGCGGCGACCGCCAACAAGATTTTGGCTCATCCCCACAGCCGAGGTCCCGCTCACCAATCTCGTGCGCGAGGACATCACCGACGAGGCCAAGCTGCCGATGCGCGTGACCGCGGGCACGCCGTGTTTCCGCGCTGAAGCCGGTGCCGCCGGCAAAGACACCCGCGGTATGATCCGCCAGCATCAGTTCTCCAAGGTCGAGCTCGTCTCGGTCACCACGCCCGAGCAATCGGCGGAGGAGCACGAGCGCATGACCGAATGCGCCGAGACGGTGCTCCAGAAGCTCGGGCTGCCCTATCGCGTCGTGGTGCTCTCGACCGGCGACATGGGCTTCGCCGCGCGCAAGACCTACGACATCGAGGTCTGGCTGCCGGGGCAGGACACCTACCGCGAGATTTCCTCCTGCTCGAACTGCGGCGACTTCCAGGCCCGCCGCATGAATGCGCGCTACCGGCCCAAGGACTACAAGGCCACCCAGTTCATGCACACCCTGAACGGTTCCGGCGTGGCGGTCGGCCGTGCGCTCATCGCCGTGCTCGAAAATTATCAGAACGAGGACGGGAGCGTTCGTGTGCCTGACGCGTTGCAACCCTATATGGGGGGCATGACCAAGATCGAGGTTCCGAAGTGACTCAGAAAAAGAACAAACCGGCGAAAGCATCGAAAAAGACTCGCAAAAAGATGCGCATCCTCCTCACCAACGACGACGGTATCGAGGCGCCGGGCCTCGACGTGCTGGAGAAGATCGCCACCGACTTGACCGACGACGTCTGGGTCGTAGCGCCGGAGACCGACAACTCTGGCGCCTCTCACTCGCTGACCCTCGCCGAGCCGTTGCGCATGCGCGAGATCGGCAAGCGCCGCTATGCGGTCAAGGGCACGCCGACCGATTGCGTCATCATGGGCGTGCGCTATCTGCTGAAGGACGAGCCGCCCGACCTCGTGCTCTCTGGCGTCAATCGCGGCCAGAACCTCGCCGACGACGTGAACTATTCCGGCACCGTGGCCGGCGCCATCGAGGGCACGCTGCTCGGCGTGCCGTCCATCGCGCTCAGCCTCGCCATCGGCAATTACGATCACGGCACGCCGATCTGGGAGACGCCGATGGAACACGGCGCCGATCTTTTGCATCGGCTGCTCGACGCGGGCTGGGCCGAAGGCACCGTGCTCAACGTCAACTTTCCCGACTGCCACCCGGACGAGGTTCAGGGCATGGTCGCCACGCGCCAAGGCCTGCGCGACTCGGCGCTGCTCGACATCGACGATCGCATGGATACGCGCGGCAAGGCTTATTATTGGATCGGGATCGCCAAGCGCAGTGCCAAGCCGCCCAAGGGTACGGATCTGTGGGCGGTGCGCTCCAACCTGATCTCGGTGTCGCCGCTCTGCCTCGACTTCACCGACAGCAGTTCGCTCGAAGCTCTTGCCGGCGTTCTCGGCAAAAAAGCCGAATAGTCTTTACCCCCGCGCGCTCGAATCGGCTGATACTCACGCGAAAAGCCGCCTCGAAGGGAGGTGGACGGGATGGCGAGCGCACAGGACCAAGTCAATCTGATCATGCAGCTGAGGCGCCGCGGCATCCGCGACCCTAAGGTGCTGCGCGCCATCGAGACCGTGCCGCGTGAGCTGTTCGTGGACGAGGCGTTCTCCGACCACGCTTATCAGGACATCGCGCTGCCGATCGAGTGCGGTCAGACCATCTCGCAGCCTTTCGTCGTCGCCTTCATGACCGAGAAGCTCGCGCTGGAGCCGACCCACAAAGTGCTCGAGATCGGCACCGGCTCGGGCTATCAGGCCGCCGTTCTGTCGCATCTCTGCCGCCGGGTCTACACCGTGGAGCGCTGGCGGGAGCTCCAGAAGGCGGCCGAGCTGCGCCTGGCGGAGCTCAAGATCAACAACGTGACCACGATCATCGGCGACGGCTGGCTGGGCTGGCCCCCGCAAGCGCCGTTCGACCGCATCATCGTGACCGCCGCCGCGCTCGATGCGCCGGCCGCGCTGCTCGACCAGCTGAAGGACGGCGGCCGCATGATCATTCCGCTCGGCGAGACGCGGGACTCCCAGTCCCTGGTGCAGATCGACAAGACCGAGGAAGGGCTCGTGGAGACGCCGCTCCTGCCGGTGCGCTTCGTGCCTTTGGTGCATGGTCGCGTGAAGCGCGACTGAGCTGGCGGGGTCCTAACGCGTTACTCCCTGATTCTTTTTTAGGCAGCGGCGGGAAGAGGCTTAATGCGTTGTTTACCGCCAGCGCGCTTTACTGATCGCAACGGGTATTGCGAGTGGACCATTGGGGGATGCGCGTGGCGTTCTGGTCGGAGTATGCCCGCGGCGCATGCGGTGTGATCGCGGGTTTTGGTCTTGCGTTGACGATAGCGGGCTGTAGCTCGGGCGTCTCGCGCTTCGACTTCCCATCCTTGAATCTTGCCGACAACGAGTCGAGCGGCGCGGACATGTCCACCACGTCGTCGCTCCCGGTTCCGTCGGCGTCAGTCTACAACGACAGCCGCTACCAGTATTACGGCGATCGCTCGTCCGTACCGCCGCAAGCGACCGCGAATTATTCGCCGGGCCAGGCGCGCTATTACGGCTCGCCGCAGACAGCCAGACCGCCCGCGCCGCCGCCTGTCGCTCAAGCTTCGGGCCCACGGATCAAGGTGCAGAGCGGCGATACGCTCTCGAGCCTGTCCCGGCGCTACGGCGTCTCCATCAACACCATTCAGACCGCCAACAACCTGTCTGACGCGCGGCTGCGCGTGGGCCAGACCCTGATCATGCCGGGCGCCGATGTCGCCGCGGCGCGGAGCCCGGCGCCCGCGCCAAGCGTGGCCGCCGCTTCGCCCGAAGCTTCGCTGACCCCAACCTCGCTAACTCCAAGGGCGGGCGAGACGACCTACACGGTCCAGCCGGGCGACACGCCCAACAGCATCGCCGAGAAGCTCGGCACCAGCGAGAAGGCCATCATGGTGCGTAACGACGTCCGCGCCGACTCGCTCCAGATCGGTCAGACGCTGGTCATCCCGGCGGCAGGCGCCGGTGCACCCGCCGTCGCGGACGCGGCAGGCGTGCGCAAAGTCAAGACCACGACGATCAGCGCGCCGGGTGCGGGCGACACCACGCAAAGCACGGCCAAGACGGTGCCGGCGCCCACGCAGCAAGCAGTCTCCAGCAGTGCGCAGCTTCCCAACCCGGAGCCCCTGTCGGGCGCGAACTTCCGCTGGCCGGTGAAGGGGCGCGTGATCTCCGGCTTCGGCACGAAGCCCGACGGCGGACATAACGACGGCATCAATATCTCCGTGCCGCAAGGCACCCCGGTCAAGGCGGCGGAGAACGGCGTCGTCGCCTATTCGGGCAGCGAGCTGAAGGGCTACGGCAATCTCGTGCTGGTGCGCCACGCCAACAACTGGGTGTCGGCCTACGCCAACAACGAGGAGTTGCTCGTGAAGCGCGGCGACAAGGTGACCCGCGGCCAGGTGATCGCCAAGGCGGGCACCACCGGCTCGGTCTCCCAGCCGCAAGTCCATTTCGAGCTGCGCAAGGGTTCACGTCCGGTCGATCCGACGAAGTACATGAGCAGCATGGCGGCGCAGGCCGACTAAAGCGCCGTCCCGAGACGCCCCGCCAAATCCTGGATGAACTGCCAAGCCACGCGGCCCGAGCGGCCGCCGCGGCCGCGCGCCCATTCGAGGGCCTCTCTGTCGAGGGTCTCTTGCGGAACGTCGAGTCCGTAATGCTCCGCGTAGCCGCGCACCATGGCGAGGTAGTCGTCCTGGCTGCAATTGTGGAAGCCGATCCACAACCCGAAACGATCGGATAGCGAGAGCTTCTCCTCTACCGCCTCCGATGGATTGATGGCCGTCGAGCGCTCGTTCTCGACCATCTCCCGTGGCATCAGATGTCTTCGGTTGGAGGTGGCATAGAGCAGCACATTCGCGGGCCGCCCCTCGATCCCGCCTTCCAGCACGGCCTTTAGAGACTTGTACGAGGTGTCGATCGCCTCGAACGACAGGTCGTCGCAGAACAGAATGAAGCGGTGCTCGGGCGCCGCGCGCAAATGAGTGAGCACCCGGGGCAGGGCCGCAATGTCCTCCCGGTGGATTTCGACCAGCTTCAGGCCGGGAACCGCCCCGTGCACTGCCTTGATCAGGGAGCTCTTGCCCATGCCCCGCGCGCCCCACAGAAGCGCGTTGTTGGCCGGCAGGCCCTTGGCGAAGCGCTCGGTATTGGTGAGCAGGATGTCGCGGTTCCGGTCGATGCCCTTCAGAAGCGGCAAGGGCACGCGATTGACCACGGGGATGGGCGAAAAACGCTCGGTTTCGGCCTGAAACACGAAGGCGTCCGCGCTCCTGAAATCGGGCGTCTGGGGCCGCGCCGGGCCAAGCCGCTCCAGCGCCTGGGCGATCCGCTCCATAAGTCCCGAGACTGGCTCCTGAAAGTTCATGCAAGGCCCCGTTGCAAAGGCGTTCAGGCTCAGTATAGTCCGCCCAATCGCGCGACAAGAGCCTGCCCGCAAGGCCGCGAGACACGCCAAACCGGCCGATAGCGGCCTTACCTAAGCCAAGCAAGGGACACGAGCAATGAACGGTTTCGCATACGCTCAGGCAGGCGGTGGCACGTTCGAGATGCTGAACAGCCTGCTCGTCCCGACGATTCTGATCATCGGCATCATGTATTTCCTGATGATCCGGCCGCAGCAGAAGCGGATGAAGGAGCATCGCGAGATGGTCGCAGGTCTTCGCCGCGGCGACAGCGTTGTGACCTCGGGCGGGATCCTCGGCAAGGTGACCAAGGTCGAGGAGAACGAGATTCAGGTTGAGGTCGCGGAAGGCGTGCGCATCAGGGTGCTGCGCTCGACCGTGTCGGAGGTGCGCGGCAAGGGGGAGGGCGGTGCCCCCCCGGCCAAGGCCGAATCCAAGACCGCCGACTAGCAACGCGCGAAATCAAGCGACCGATCTGGAGAGTCAAACCCGGCAATGCTGCATTTCCAAAGATGGAAGGTGATTCTGGTTTGTGCCGTGGTTCTTGCCGGCATCATCTTCGCAATTCCCAACCTGATTCCTTCTGCGGCTTTGCAAGGACTCCCAAGTTGGATTCCGCACAAGCAGGTCAATCTGGGCCTCGACCTGCAAGGCGGCGCCCATCTGCTCTATCGGATCGACGAGAAGGATCTGGTCGAGGACTGGCTCGGCAATATTCGCGGCGATGCGCGCGAGACGCTGCGCAGCAACCGCATTGGCTATACCGACCTTTCGCAGAATGTCTCGGCCAAGAGCGTCTCGCTCCGCATTCGCAATCCCGAGGACGTGGACAAGGCGTTCACCGAACTGAAGAAGCTCGCGCTTCCGGTCGGCGACGACGTGTTCGGCGGATTCTCCGGCAACGATCTCGAGATTACGCGCGAGGGCGACAAGATCACGCTCGCCATCACCGAGGTCGGCCTTAACGAGCGTTTCGGTTCGGCCATTCAAGCCTCCATCGAGACCATCCGGCGCCGCGTCGATGCGTTCGGGACCACCGAGCCCAGCATTCAGCGCGAGGGCCGCAACCGTATCCTCGTCCAGGTGCCCGGCGTGTCGGACGTGCAGCGCCTTAAAGGCCTGATCGGCGAGACCGGCAAGCTCGAGTTCAAGCTTGTGGACCCCGCCGCCAATGCCGCCGAGGTCGCCGTTAGCAAGAAAGTGCCGCCCGGCAACGAGCTGGTCTATTCGAGCGACGAGCCTCCGGTGCCCTATGTGCTCAAGGATCAGGTGATGGTGAGCGGCGAGAACCTCGTCGACGCGCAGCCCGGATTCGATTCCCGCACGGGTGAGCCAATCGTGACGTTCCGCTTCGATCAGGCCGGCGCCAAGCGCTTCGGTCGGGTGACCCAGGACAATGTCGGGCTGCCCTTCGCCATCGTGCTCGACAACGCCGTGATCTCCGCGCCGGTCATCCGCGAGCCGATCCTCGGCGGCACGGGCCAGATCAGCGGAAACTTTACCGTGCAGGAGGCGAACGATCTCTCCGTCCTGCTGCGCTCCGGCGCGCTTCCCGCCAAGCTGACGGTCATCGAGGAGCGCACCGTCGGTGCGAGTCTTGGCGCCGACTCCATCGAGAGCGGCAAGAAGGCGGCAATTGTAGGCATGCTGCTCGTGGTGGCCTTCATGTTCGTTGCCTACGGGCTGTTCGGCCTGTTCGCTAATCTGGCGCTGCTCATCAACGTGGCGCTGATTTTCGCCGTGCTGTCGCTGATGGGCGCCACGCTGACTTTGCCCGGCATCGCCGGCATCGTGCTGGTTATCGGCATCGCCGTGGATGCGAACGTGCTCATCAATGAGCGCATCCGAGAGGAGATCAGGGCCGGCAAGTCGCCTATTGCTTCGGTGGATTCGGGCTATTCACGCGCCCTCATTACGATCATCGACTCCAACGTGACCACGCTGATCGCGGTCTTGGTGCTGTTCTGGCTGGGCTCAGGTCCTGTGCGCGGCTTTGCCGTGACTCTGACCGTCGGCATCCTCGCCTCGATGTTCACCGCCGTCACCGTCACTCGTATGATGGTCGCCTTCTGGCTGCGCTGGACGCGGCCGAAAACCCTGCCACTCTAGGATCAGCCAGAAATGTTTCGTGGCCTTCAGCTCATTCCCGCCGACACCAAGATCGACTTTGTCGGTCAACGCGCCATCACCTGGTTCGTATCGGCGTTCCTCACTGTCGCGCCGCTTCTCCTCGTGGCGACGGTCGGCCTCAATATGGGCATCGATTTCCAGGGCGGCACTCTGATCGAGGTGCAGACCAAGGAAAGTCCGGCCAATCTTGCAGACATTCGCAGCAAGATCAGCGGGCTCGGCGTGGGCGAGGTGCAAATTCAGGAATTCGGTGCGCCGGACGAGGTGCTGATCCGGATTGCCTCGCTGCCTACCGAAGAAGAGCAGCAAGCCTCCATCGCCAAGGTTAAGGAGGCGCTCGGCGACAGCGTCGAGTACCGCCGCACGGAAATTGTCGGACCGACTATCTCGTCGGAGCTGATCGCCGGAGGCACCTTCGCCGTGGTCGTCGCCATGATCGGCATCATGATCTATGTGTGGTTTCGCTTCGAATGGCAATTCGCCGTGGCGGCCATCGCCTCGCTGGTCCACGACGTCACCGCCACCATCGGCCTTTATGCGCTGATGCAACTCGAGTTCAACGTGTCGAGCATTGCGGCCATCCTGACCATCATCGGTTACTCGCTGAACGACAAGGTCGTGATCTTCGACCGCATCAGAGAGAATCTGCGCAAGTACAAACGCATGCCTCTGGTCGAGTTGCTGGATCTCTCCATCAACGAGATGCTGTCACGGGCCGTGCTGACCCACGTCACCACCTTCCTCGCCATGCTGCCGTTCCTGTTCTTCGGCGGTGAGGCGATATACGGCTTCGCCGTGGCCATGTGCTTCGGCATTGTCGTTGGCGCTTATTCGTCGATCTTCGTCGCTTCGCCCATGCAATTGATCCTCGGGGTTCGCCGCGAGGCTTTCGCCCCGAGCGCCAGCCCCGCAAAGGACAAGTCGGAAGCCCCGGCGCGCGCATGAGGCAGTGAGGCAGGGCCGTGGATGAGGCTAAGCGGGCGGTCGCAGTTCGGCGTATCGCTCGCGCCGCCGATCCGGATCGCGCCATCGCCACCCTGTTCGCGCCCGCGGAAGTCCGCGACGATCTCTTCGCTCTTTATGCGTTCAACGCCGAACTCGCCCGCATCGCCGATCAGGTGAGCGAGCCGGCGCTCGGTGCCATCCGGCTGCAATGGTGGCGCGAGGCCATCGAGCGGGCCGCGGGCGGCGAGGCCACCGGCCACTTGGTGGCCGATGCCTTTGGCGAGGTCCTGGCGCGCCGGTCGCTGTCGCGCAATCGGATCGCCGGGCTGATCGATGCGCGCACGTTCGATGTCGGCGAGACGGTGATGCCCGATACGCGCACCCTCGACGCGTATCTGTTCGACACCACGGGGGCGCTGTTCGCATTGGCCGCGGAGATCGTCGGCGCGAAGGGCGAGAAGCGCGATCTCGTGGCGGAGACCGGCGGCCGCGCCTATGGGCTGGTGCGCGTGATGCGCAGCCTGCCCACCCTTGCCGCCAAGGGGCGCACTTATCTGGCTGCGGATGCTTTGGGACGGCACGACACCAATCCGGAAACGCTGTTCCGTGGAGAGACGACCTCTGGGCTCAAGACGCTGCTGGCCGAGATGCGGGACGAGGCGCGGGCAGCGTTGAAAGAGGCGCGTTTCCATCTTGTCGGCGCCGGCATGGCCGGAACCGGACTTGACGAAGCAGGCCGCACCGCGTTCTTGCCCCTTTGCCTGGTCGAGCCCTATCTCGCTGCGCTCGCCAAGGTCCGCGACCCCTTGCGTCAGGTGCCACGCATCAATCCCCTGTATCGGCTTTGGCGCCTGATGCGGTCGCGTTAGAAGCTCACTCGGCCGCGAGCGCGCTGCGTCCTTCGAGCCACGCATCGAGATCGGCCAACGCCCGCTCTGACATGGCGCGCTTACGGGCGAAGGCTTTGCCGCTTTTCGGGCCTTTGCCCCGAGACTCGCGCGCCACGGTCACGGGCGGAAAGAGCCCGAAATTGACATTCATCGGCTGGAAGCTGCGGGCGCCGCCTTCGCCGTCCGCGCTCAAATGTCCGCCGGTGATGTGCGCCAGCAGCGCGCCGAGCGCGGTTGTGGCCGGCGGCGGAGCAGGCGGCGCTCCCAATCGCTCGGCGCCGGCGAAGCGCCCGGCGATCAGCCCGATGGCCGCCGATTCCACGTAGCCCTCGACGCCCGTGACCTGGCCGGCGAAGCGCAGGCGCGGTTCGGCCTTGAGGCGTAGAGAGCTGTCGAGCAACTTCGGACTGTCGAGAAAGGTATTGCGGTGGAGGCCGCCGAGCCGGGCGAATTCCGCTTGCGCCAATCCGGGGATCATGCGGAAAACGCGGGCCTGTTCGCCATGCTTCAGCTTGGTCTGGAAGCCCACCATGTTCCACAGCGTGCCAAGCGCGTTGTCCTGGCGGAGCTGCACGATCGCATAGGGTTTCTCGTCCGGGCGGTGCGCGTTCGTGAGGCCGACAGGTTTCATCGGGCCGTAGCGGAGGGTGTCGCGCCCGCGCTCGGCCATAATCTCGATGGGCAGGCACCCTTCGAAGTAAGGCGTTTTCTCGAAATCCTTGAAGGTGGTCTTCTCGGCCGTCAGAAGCCCATCGATGAAGGCATCGTACTGTGTCTTGTCGAGCGGACAATTGATGTAGTCAGCACCGCTGCCGCCGGGCCCGACCTTGTCGTAGCGGGATTGGCGCCAGCAAACATCCATGTCGATGGACTCGAAATGCACGATCGGTGCGATGGCGTCGAAGAAGGCAAGCTCCGCTTCGCCCGTGAGCGTCTTCACCGCGTCGGCGAGCGCCGGCGAGGTGAGGGGCCCCGTGGCCACGATCACGCTGTCCCAGTCAGCCGGCGGCAGTCCCGCAACTTCGCTGCGGTTGATCTCGATGAGAGGATGCTCGGTGAGCGCCTCCGTCACGGCGCCGGCGAAGTTCTCCCGGTCCACGGCGAGCGCGCCCCCGGCCGGAAGCTTGTGAGCATCCGCGCAAGCCATGATCAGGGA
>Ga0075343_1000029_pt1 | contig 33070 bp, 30 predicted proteins | sample RushOxbow_ThreeS_2_FD_120072 | JGI IMG/M metagenome (GOLD analysis project Ga0075343, IMG submission 120072) | Natural and restored wetland microbial communities from the San Francisco Bay, California, USA, that impact long-term carbon... | ecosystem: Environmental > Terrestrial > Soil >...
GACGTCGACCTCGAACGCGAGGCCGCCGTCCGGCACCTTCCCCGCGGCGACGTCGAAGCACGCGACACGCATTCCTCGCTCGGCGAGCCCTGCGAGGTAGACCTGCCCGAGCTGGCCGAGCCCTCCCGTCACGACGGCGATGCGGCCCTCGAGGTCGAAGAGAGGATCGTTCATGCGGGCGTCCGCTTTGCCTTCCAGACGGCGTCGCAGAACTCGCGGACACAGCCGTGGCCCCCGGATCGCGTCAGCACCAGCTTTGCGAGCGGCAGCACCTCCGCCCACGCGTCGGCCGGGACGACCGGGAGGCCGACCTCGGCCAGACACTCGGCGTCGTTGATGTCGTTGCCGACGTAGGCCGTCTGCTCCCACGGGATGCCGCGACGCGCGAGCTCCTCGCGCAGCACCGGGAGCTTGTCCTCGATCCCGCGAACGCACTCGCAGCGAATCTTCCGGGCACGCGCCGGCACGGCGTCGTTCGTCTCGGAGGTGAGGATGAAGTAGTCGACGCCGACCTCGTCGAGGCGGCGGAGCCCTGCCGAGTCTCCTCGAAAGCAGGCGACGCTCTCCTCACCGCGGTCGTTCGTCCAGACGCGGTTGTCCGAGAACACGCCGTCGAAGTCGAAGACGACGAGACGAACGTCGGCGAGCTCGGTCACGCTTCGCGCGCGGCGACGGGTTCCGCTGCAGGGGCCACGTCCGCGGCTGCGACGGCCTGGTCGGCAGCGAGTGCGCGGGCGAGCGGCCGTCCCAGCAACGCGTCGAGCTCGTACGGCGGCAGACCTTCGTCCGCAGGTGACTTCGCGACGAGGTCGCCCGGTGCCAGCACGTGGCCGACGGGAAGGTCACGAGCCGCGACGAGCTTCTTGCCCATCTTCTCGAGCGGCCTCTGCTCGCTCGGCAGCTTGCGCTTGACGCCGTCGCCGAGGGCGACGGGGACACGTCGGAGGTCGCGGACGAACCGCCGCATGCCGTCGGGCATCAGCGAGTACGCGTGATCGGTGCCCTTCCACGCGTGGTTGAGCGTGAAGTGCTTCTCGAAGACACGCGCACCGAGCATGAACGCGACCGGAGCCATCGCGATGCCGTTGTGGTGATCCGAGAGCCCGATGACGAGGTTCGGGTACCGCTCGCGCATCGCCGTGATCACCGAGAGGTTGAGATCCTCGATCTCGGCGGGGTAGGCGGCAGTGCAGTGGAGCACCGCGAGCTGCTCGTTGCGGGCGAGGATCGCATCGACGGCACGGTCGATGTCCTCGAGCGTCCCTCCGCCGGTCGAGAGGAACATCGGCTTGCCCTTCGCGGCGACGTAGCGGAGGAACGGGACGTTGAGGAGATCGCCGGAGGCGAACTTGAAGGCGTCCACGTCGAGATCGGCCATGAGATCGGCGCTGGGCTCATCGAAGGCCGCCGAGACGAACGCGACGCCCTCTTCCCGTGCGTAACGGCTCAACTCGAACCAGTCGCTCTTCGGGAGCTCGAGGAATTCGCGGTGCTCCCCGTACGTGTGGCCGTAGCTCTGCTCGTTGTCGTACGGCGCGTCGTAGTACATCCGGGTGTAGAGGACGCGGTTGTCGCGCTTCTGGAACTTGACCGCGTCGACCCCGCACTCGCGCGCGGTGCGGACGAGCACCTTCGCCTTTTCGACGTCGCCCTGGTGGTTGTTGCCGATCTCCGCGATGACATACGCAGGGCCGTCCCGCGTTATCGCCCTGCCGTCGACGACCAGCTCGCGCACGGGGCGATGGTACTAACGCCGCCGGTGGAGTCCGGTCTAGGTGCCCGCAGCCGCCTGCTCGAGGGTGACGGCGAGCCCGACCCCGCGAGCCTCTTCCGCCAACTCGTGACCGACCTCGAGTGTCGGAATCCCACCGACCGCGACGCGGACACGGCCGCATCCGTTCCACGACATCTCCGTCCCGATGAAACCGACCTCGAGCGCGCGATCGCGCAGGACGGCGGCTTCGCGCTCGGAGTCGAAGTAGCCGAAGACCGCGTCGATGTCACCGTCGGCCGTCGCCGGCCGGGCGCACTCGTCCCTGTCGGGGAAGTCAGGTACGCCGTCGCTCACGAGCACGACCGCCGGGTACGCGAGACCGATCGCAACGACAGCGATCAGCGGCGCCAAGCGTCTCACGAGCGGTCCTCCGCTGGCCCGTCCGAGCCGTGCCATGCGGCGTCGAGCAGCAACGGCACGAGGGCGGCGGAGGCGACGACAAGCGACCCCGAGAGGCGGACGATCGGGTTGACCCCTTCGTCCTGGACGAACGGAAGCTCGAGCTCGGTGAACGCCCAGAGCGCCCAGGTGATACCCGCCGTCGTGAGTGCATAGAGCGCGAGGGCGAATGTCGGGATCACCCTCGCGCCCCCGACGTAGGCGAGGAGCACCGCGACCACGACTAGAGGCAGAATGACGAGCCAGAGGTCGTAGTCGAAGAGCGCGGTGAGCGCCGAGTCCAGCGCCGGCCAGGCCCGGTCGAGGTGGTCGAAGAGCGCGAGCGCCCCGGCTGCCGGCAGCTCTCCTGTGAGGTCGCGAGACGAGAACCAGATCCGCCACGGAATCGCTGCCGCAAGCGCGACCGCGGCTGCGAGACCGAGCCGCGGCCACGCGTACCGCCGGTGGCGCCAGGAACCGACGAACGCGGCGGCGACGAGACAGGCGACGAGCATCAACCCCTCTCGCTTCGTCAGGAGCGCGGCAGCCATGAGCAGGCATGCGCTCGCGAGCAGCCACGGTTCCCGCTCGACGAGCCAGAGCGCGACGAGGAGCGCAGCCAGGGCGAAGAAGTAGTCGAGGAGGAAGTCGGCCTGGGGATCGAGGTTGCGTCCTGCGACTCGCGGTGCGACGAGTACGAGGAGGAGGAACGGCCACAGGAGAAACGGAGAGACGCGCGGAGCGAGCAGGCCGGCGACCGCCGCCGCGAAGCCACATGCGAAGAACCAGAACTGGAGGTGGAGCGTGACGACGTCGGCTGAGCCCATGAAGTGGAACGCGCCCGCTTCCAACGCCGGAAGGAGAGGCGGATAGGTCGGATTGGCAAGCTCCCGGAAGAACTGCTCGTCGAGGCCACCGAAGAAGTAGATGGCCTTCGCCTTCGGCACCCAGAACGCCCATGCGTCCCATGCGCTGAGTCCGGCGAGTCTGCCCGCCCGGAAGAGCGCCTCGAGGCAGACGACGACGAGCAACCCGAACGCGAGCGTCACGAAGCCGAGTCCGCCCGGGCGATCTGGCGGCAGTGACGGTCGCCAGCGTGCAAGCGGCGCACGAAGCGTCAAGGCGACGACCACGAGCCCGGCGCCGGTCAGCAAGAGCGTCGCCATCGAGAACGGCACACCGACGACCAGCTCGAGCGTGAGCGCGACTCCGACCAGGCCGACTCCGAGGAGGTACGCGAGCCCAGCACAGCGCGCAAGATCGCTCCACGAGCGCCAGCCGCGAAGTGCGGCGAGGACGGCGATGCCGACGGCGAGGAGGAACGCGTTGTACGCGACCAACCCGAGAAGCGCGCGCACGCTCAGTCGGACGCCTCCAGGATCGAGATGCCCGCGCCGTTGTCCCACACGACCGTCGCCGGGCGCTCGAGGCCGGCCGGGTCGCAGCCGTAGCAAATGATCCACTCGGCATCGGGAGCGGGTCGACGCGGCATGAGGAAGTACCGTGCGTACTGGTCGATGTATTGCTCGGTCAACTCGGTGGCGCCCTCGACTCGCGGTCCCGGGACGAGCCGGTAGTCGCCGTCCTCGGGGATCACCGCCCTGGCCTCGTACAGCGCCCGCTTGTCCACGACGAGCGAGTTGCCGCCCGCGAACTCGCGGTCGTCGTAGTTCGTGGCCGCATGCGTCTCGGCGTCGTCGCCGAGCTCGTCGACGGTTCGAACGAAGTACACGAGCCCGAAAGCGATCGCGAGCGCGACGCAGGATGCGACTCCTGCACGTGCCAACCGACGCATGGGCCCGAGGATAGAGGCGCGCTCAGCCGGTCACGGCCCGCCGGTACGCCTCGACCGTCGCTGCCGTCGCGACGTGCCAGGCGAAGCGCTCTCGAGCCACCTCTCGGGCGGCGGCTCCGAGACGTCGGCGGAGCGCCGCATCGCCGAGCAACCGCTCGATGCCGGCGCGCAGCGCAGCAGGGTCGCGCGGAGGGACGCGGCTGCCGGTGACGTCATCGTCGACTGCGTCCAGAAGTCCTCCGACCGCCGACGCCACGACCGGCCGACCGTAGGCCATCGCCTCGCGGGCGACGACGCCGTACCCCTCCCGCCGCGACGGGCAGACGACGACGGAGGCGCGCTCGTAGTACGGGCCGAGCTGGGAAGGAGGCACGAAGCCGACGGCATCGGAAACACGATCGCGAAGAGGCCCGTCGCCGACGACCACTCTCGGTACTCCCTCCGTCGCCTCGAGCAGCTCGAGGACGCCCTTCTCCTCGGACAGCCGTCCGACGTACAGGACGTGCGGCGGGTCGTCCGGCTCGCCCACCTCGTCCGGGATCCGGATGCCGCTGGGAACCACCCGCACGTCCCGTGCACCGAGGCCCCTCGCACTTGCGGCCAGCGCTTCGGACGGACAGATCACGATCCGGGCGCGCCGAACGAGCTGGCGGGCCACGGGCGCAGCGCGAGCAGCGACCGCCACGTCCGTGCCCCAGAGCTGGAGGACGAGCGGCTTGCCGGTCGTCAGGGCGGGAAGCGCGGAGGGCAGCCAGTGCGCGTGTATGAGATCTGCATCCCGTGCGGCACGGCGGGCGGCGAGGGCATACGACGCGAGAAATGCGGGCACGAGAAACGCCATCCATGGCCGGCGACGCAGATTCCCGACGATCCCGTATCCGTACGCGAGCCCGAAGTGCCTGAAGCTCGCGGGCGAGACGACGGTCACGTCCAGCCCGGCTGCGCGCAGGTGCTCGACCGCGTCGCGCACGAAGACACCGGCGACGTCGTCCGGCCCGCGCGGGTACGACGTCGTGAGGACGCAGACCTTCATTCGCGCCGCGGCTGCGCAGCCACTACTGCAAGCGCGGCCGCGAGCGTCGCGAACACGTAGAAGTAGTAGAAGGTCATCGTGAGGTAGAAGACGTTCGCGACGAGCGTCGCGACGAGAGCGGCCGTCATTCCCCAGGCGACCGGCCGGATGCGAGCGGCCAATGGGTTGCCGGCTTCCGAGAGCATCCGACCGATGCGCCGCGCCGCGCCCAGGCGGCGAAAGAGCCATACGACGAAGACGGCGAAGAGCGTCGCGCCGACGAGCCCCGTCTCGACGACAGTCGCGACGTAGAACGAATGGGGCCCGAAGTCGGGCCGCCCGGTCACGAACTCGTAGTAGACCGCGAAGTTGTTCAGCCCGAGCCCGAGGAACGGGTCGGTAGAGAGGACGTCGGGGATGAACGAGTAGACCTCGAAGTGCGGCGACGCGGACCCGCGACTCGTGTTGGTCCTCGCGCGCAGCACGGTGAGGAAGAAGTCGAGTCGAGCGACGACGATCGCAGCGACAACGAGCCCCACGGCGGCGAGCGGTACGAGGAAGGCCGGACGGCGAAGGTGGCGGCGATACGGAAGCGCCAGGACGAGCGCCCCACAGCCGAGACCGAGAAGCGCGCTACGCGAGAGCGTCGCCAGCTCGACGAGGAGCAGAAAGCCGAGCGAGATCGCGAGGGGCGTCTTCAGCCGGTGCCCCGCTTCGAGGCGGAGGTAGAGCGGCGTGAGCACGAGGAGCGGGATGACGAGCTCGATCCCGAGGTGATTCGGGTCGCCCGTGAGCGCGTTCGGCCGGAAGACCTCCTGTGTACCTCCGACCGCTCCGAAGACGTTGATCCCCGTCTGGCGCGACGTGATCGGTTCGATGAGGAGCTCGTCGAGGTTGACGCCTGTCTCGGCGAGGACGAGCTGGACGACGCCGTAGACGGCGTTCAGGCCGATCCCCCCGAGGAACGCCGCGAGCGCCACCCAGTAGAAGCGCAGCCCGCGGCGCGCGAGCAGCGCGACCCCCGCGACGAGGAACCCGAAGTGGAGGACGAACTTCACCATCCCCTTGGCCCACTGGGCGAGCGCCTGACCCGTGTCCAGGCTGTAGAAGCCCGCGAGGTAGACGAGCGCGAAGACGACGAAGAACGCCAGTGCGACCCACGCGGTGCGCGTCAGCCGACCGTCGTCACGCTCGAAGCGGTCCCACGCGAAGAGAACGAGGAAGACGGACGTGAGGACATCCGAGAGGGTCAGCGACCCGGCCAGCTCCCACTGCAGCTTGTGGAAGGTGACGGTGAGGATGGTGACGAGGAAGAGCCCGTCCAGGACGGGCTGCTCGAGCAGGCGAGCGCGCGCCCGACCTTGCGCGAGTGCGACGGCGTGACTCGTCACCCGAGCTCCTCGACCAGAGCGGCCAGCTCCTCGACCCGCGCGCGGCGCGAGAGGCGCTCCTCGTCGCGCTTCGCGAGCTCGACCCCCGGCAGGCCACCGTTCGTGAACCGCTCGTGCAGCGCGACGAGCGCATCGCGGATTCCGGCGATGTCGTCGGGGGCCACCACGACGCCGGCGGCGGTCTCGCGGATCAGCTCCGCGGCTGCCCCGTCCGGCGGCACGAGCGCGAGAATCGGGCGCTCCGCGGCGAGGTACTCGAAGACCTTCCCCGAGAGAACTCCGCGTCCGCGTCCGCCCGCTTCGGGGATGAGCAGCAGCAACGCCTCCGAGTCGCGCTGGATGCGCAATGCCTCCGAGCGAGGCAAGTAGTCGACGAGCTCGAGGCGGTCGCCGAGATCGAGACCCTCGGCCCATTCGCGGTCGGTCGAGCGGAAGTCGCCGACGAACCGCGCGACGGCGTCGAGGTCGGCGTCAGCGAAGGCCTGCAGGAACGGCTTCGGATCGCGCTGTCCGAAGAAGCTGCCGGTGTGCGTGATGCGGAAGCGCTTGGCGGGCGTGTACTCGAGCCCGGCGAAGTCGTCGAAGTCGGCACCGTTCGCGATCACGCGCACGGCGCCGCGCGCGCTGAGACCGCGCACCTCGTCCGCGATCGCCTCTGAGACGCACGTGACGGCATCGGCCTGCGAGGCCACCAGCCGCGCGACCTGCTCGACCGCTTTCTGCCGCGCGCGTGCAGCGGTCGTGTCGTCGCGGCGATGCTGGTTCGCGACGAGCGGGTCACGGAGATCCGCGATCCATTTCGCGCCAGTCGCCTTCTGGACCGCAGCGCCGACGAAGTGGACGGACGGCGGCGGCGAGGTCGTGATCACAGCGTCGATTCCCTCGCGGCGGGCGATGCGAATCGCAGCCGGGATCGCAGTCAGGTTCCAGGTGACGCTCGCGTCGGGCAAGAGCAGGCGGCGAGCGGTGATTTGCGCGTGCACGAGCGCGCGTTCGAACCCGGCCGCCGCGCGCAACTCCTCGGCAGGTTTTCGTGCACGTGGCCCGAGGTAGCGGGCGCGGTGGATCCACGCCTGCGTGGGAGCTCGGAGCTCGGGATCGCGATGCACCCACTTCGGATCGTCGGGCGCGAGCACGTGCGTCTCGATACCGAGCGCGGGGAGGTACTGAGCGAGCTTGAGCGAGCGCTGCACACCACCCCCACCCGCGGGCGGGAAGTACATCGTCACGAGGAGCACCTTCACGGCAGCGAAGGGTAGAGCGGCGCCGCGCCGGGCGGGCCGCTGTACGTGGCCCCAATGGCCATGTCGAGGGGTCAGACCCTCAGGGTCAGACCCCGGACAGCGCTTCTCGCGCCGCTTCGATCGTCGCGTCGATCTCCGCGTCGCCGTGAACCGTCGAGATGAAGCCGGCTTCGAACTGCGACGGGGCGAGGTAAACACCGCGTTCGAGCAGCGCGGCGTGAAGGGCGGCGAACCGGTGCGTGTCGGCCCGTTTGGCCGTGTCCCAGTCCCTAACGGGCGCGTCCGAGAAGAACATGCCGAACATCGTGCCGGCACGCGAGACCTGCACATCCGCGCCCAATGCGCGTAGACCCGCCTCGAGACGCGCACCCGACCGTTCGAGCGCATCCCACACACCGGGCTCCGCGATCGCACGCAGTGTCTCGATGCCCGCGGTCATCGCGAGCGGATTCCCCGACAGCGTCCCTGCCTGGTAGACAGGCCCGGCGGGCGCAATGAGCTCCATGAGCTCACGCCGCCCACCGTATGCCCCGACGGGGAGCCCGCCACCGATCACCTTGCCGAGGGTCGTCAGATCCGGTGTGATCCCGTACAGCGCCTGCGCACCGCCCGGATGGACGCGGAACCCGGTCATGACCTCGTCGAAGATCAGGAGCGCACCGCGCGCCGCGGTCAGATCGCGCAGCCCATCGAGGAATCCTGGCTGCGGGAGGACGAGACCCATGTTCCCGACAACCGGCTCGAGGATGACGGCGGCGATGTCATCGTGCGTGTCGAACAACGCCTCGACCGCGGCGAGATCGTTGAACGGCGCCGTCAACGTGTCGGCCACCGCGCCAGGCGTGACGCCGGGCGAATCCGGAAGGCCGAGCGTCGCGACCCCCGAACCGGCCTGCACGAGCAGGAAGTCGGCGTGCCCGTGATAGCAGCCGATGAACTTCACGATCTTCGTCCGCCCAGTGAATGCCCGCGCAACGCGGAGCGCGCTCATCGTCGCTTCCGTCCCCGAGCTGACGAACCGGACGAGCTCGAGGCTTGGCATCGCGTCGCGGATCAGCCGCGCGAGCTCGAGCTCGAGCGGACTCGGCGCGCCGAAGCTCGTGCCCTTGCGCAGCGCCTCCTCCAGCGCCGCGACGACGCGCGGATGGGCGTGGCCGAGGATGAGCGGGCCCCACGAGAGAACGTAGTCGACGTACCGGTTGCCGTCCACGTCGACGAGGTACGCGCCCTCCCCACGATCGATGAAGAGCGGGGAGCCGCCGACCGCGCGAAAGGCGCGGACCGGCGAGCTGACGCCCCCGGGCAACAGCTCGACCGCCTCGGCGAAGAGACGCTCGGAACGCTCGCGAGTCACGCGCGTGCTCCCGCGAGCGCCTGGGCGACCGCCTCTGCGGCGGTCTCGCCGGACCGGATGCAGTCGGGAACGCCGACTCCCCGGTACGCAGCGCCGGCCACTGCGAGCCCGGGATGGTCGGACAGGGCCCGTTCGATCCGCTCCAGACGTTCGAGATGGCCGAGGGTGTACTGAGGCATACCCAGGGCCCAGCGCCGCACGCGTGCGAGCAGGGGCTCGGCGACGACACCGCACCCGCGCAGGAGCTCGTCACGGGCGAGAGCGACCGCTTCGGAGTCGTCCAGCGCTGTCACGTCGTCACCGTCGAAGCGGCCCGCATACACGCGGACGAGGACGGCGCCATCCGGCGCACGCCCCTCCCATTTCTGGGACGACCACGTGCAGGCGAGGACGTCGGAGTCCTCGACTCGCGGCACCAGATAGCCATAGCCGTCGAGCGGCACCACATCGGCTCGCGAGTATGCGAGCGACACGACCACCGACGACGCATGCGGAATCTCGGCATGGGCAGCAGCGAGCTCGTCGTCGAGCTCGGCTATGAGCCCGGCCGTTACGAACGCCGGCGTCGCGAGGATCACGCCATCGGCCTCGATCGTCTCTCCGCCCTCGAGCTCGACGCGGTAGCCCGAAACGACTCGTACGGCCTCTCGGCCGAGACGGACCTCGACGCGCTGGTAGTCGGCCACCAGCGCCTCGGCGAGCGTCGCCATGCCGGTTCGCAGGGAGAGAAACGGCGGCCGGGCGGCGGCCGGGCCGGAATCGGACATGCCCCGCAGGACGCTCCCGTGCTCGAGCTCGAGGCCGCGGAGCTGGGGGAACGTCGCGGGCAGAGACATCTGCTCACCGTCGCCACCGTAGATCCCGGTCATGAGCGGCTCGACGAGCGCCTCGTAGGCCTCGCGACCGAACCGGCGCGTCACGAACGACGCGACCGACTCCTCGGCGTCGCCGGGCGCCACGGGGACGTCGACTTCTCCGCTGAAGCGCTCGCGTCCGGCGGGCGAAAGGAGCCCAGTACGCTCGAGCGCCTCGAGGTTGGCCGGAATCATCCCGGTCAGGCCCTCGGGCAACGGGAGGAGGTCGCTGCCGCGACGTACATACGTCCGCTGGTGCTCCGGCCGCCGTGCAATCAGCTCCTCCCCGAGCCCCAGCTCCTCGACGAGGCCGATGCCACGCTCCTTGCGGGCGAGGAAGCTGTCCGCCGCCGCCTCGATGACGAACCCTTCGACGAGCTCCGTCTGCAGCTTCCCACCGGGTACCGCATCGCGTTCCACGAGCACGACCTCCGCCTCCGCCGTCAAAGCCTCCAGCCGACGCGCCGCGGCGAGGCCGGCGATCCCGCCCCCGACGACGACGACCCTCACGCAGCCACCTGCGCCCTTGCGCGAACCAGCTCCGCGAGAGCGCCGATGAAGACCGGGTCGTCGTTCAGCGCCGGGGGACGCTCGAGTCTCATCCCGAGGCCGGCGGCGATCTCCCTCGCGCGGTGGTCGATGTCGAAGAGGATCTCGACGTGGTCGGAGACGAACCCGACCGGAATCGAGACGACGTCGCGCACACCGCTCGCCGCCAGCTCATGGAGGTGCTCGCCGAGATCGGGCCCGGCCCACGGCTCCGGCGTGCGGCCCGCCGACTGGAAGGCCCACGACCAGCGGTCGTCCGGCAGACCAGCCCGGGCTGCGACGAGCCGGGCCGTCTCGAGGCACTGCTCGCCGTACGGGTCACCCGAGTCGAGCACCCGCTGCGGGAGGCTGTGGGCGCTGAAGATCACGTGAACGCGGTCGCGCTGTTCGTCGGGCCAGCGCGCCACACCGTCCTCGACACGCGAGGCGAACGCTTCCAGGAGCCCGATCGCTGCGTGGTAGCTCGCGACATGCTCGAAGTCGATCCGGCCACGGGAGAGCTCGAGCCCGTCCGCGACCTTCTGCTGGTACTTCGCGACGGAGAGCGCGGAGAAGTGCGGCGCGAGCACGAGACTGACCGCGCGCTCGATGCCGTCGTCGACCATCTGCCCGACGACGTCCTCGATCCACGGCGCCCAGTGGCGCATCCCGAGGTAGCAGCGGTAGTCCTCGCCGAGCTCGGCCGCGAGCGCGTCGACCTGCCGCCGCGTCACCTCGAGCAGCGGCGAGGCGCCGCCGATCGCACGGTAGTTCTCGGTGATCTCGTCGAGCACCGCGCGCGGCGTCGTCCGGCCGTGCCGGATGTCGGCGAGGTAGCCGGGGATCTCGTCCAGCGAGGCCGGCCCGCCGTAGGCCATGACGAGGACGCCGATCACGCGGACGTCCGCTCCCGCACATGCTCGACGAGCCGCTTCACGTTGTCCACCGGCGTGCCAGGCGTCAGCCCATGCCCGACGTTGAAGATGTGCCCCGGCCTGCCGCCGGCGCGTTCGAGCACGTCGTCGATCCGCCGCGCGAGCTCACGCCAGGGAGCGAGGAGCGACGCCGGGTCGAGGTTTCCCTGCACCGGCCGCTCGAGCCCGACGCGGGCCCATGCCTCGTCGAGCGGCAGCCCCCAGTCGAGGCCGACGACGTCGCCTCCGCACGAGGCCGCCTCCTCCAGATATGCGCTCACCCCGAGCGAGAAGTTGATCACGGGCACACCCGCCGCCGCGACCTTCGCGTACAGCTCACGGTTGTGCGGCGCGACGTACCGCAGGTAGTCCTCGCGCCCGAGCGCACGCCCGGCCCACGAGTCGAAGACCTGCAGCGCCTGCGCTCCCGCCTCCGCCTGCGCGAGCAGGTAGTCGGCCTGCACGGTCACGAGCTTGCCGAGGAGTCGTCTCCACGCTGCCGGCTCGGAGAGCATGAACGCCTTCGTCTTCGTGAAGTCCCGAGACGTGCCCCCCTCGATCGCGTAGCTCGCGAGCGTGAACGGCGCCCCGGCGAAGCCGATCACAGGCACACCCCGCGGCTCGAGCTCGGAGCGGACGAGCCGGATCGCTTCGAGCGTCCCCTGCATCGTCTCGGCTGCGGGAGGGGTCCCGAGGAGATCGACATCGCGCGTCGAGGCGATCGGGTTGCCGATCTCCGGTCCTTCGCCCTGCACGAAGTCGAGGTCGAGCCCCATCCCGACGAGCGGCGGGAGGATGTCGGAGAAGATGATCGCCGCATCGAGATCGAATGCGTCGATGGGCAGCAGAGTGACCTGCGCCGCGAGCTCCGGCGTCCGGATGACCTCGAGCATCGAGTGCTTCTTGCGGATCGCGCGGTACTCGGGCTGGTAGCGCCCGGCCTGCCGCAGGAGCCATACGGGCGTGCGCGCGACCGGCTCGCCGCGGCAGGCCCTCAGAAAGAGCGGTTCTGCCATGTACGGGCCGCAGCGTAGACGCGTTGCGGCAGGCACCGAACAGTGGTCGTATTGACGCCTCCCATCGCCGTGGACGAGCCCCTCGTCAGCGGACGCCGTCGGCTTTACGGACGCTCGGTCACGGTAGCCCAGGCCACCGCTTGCGCCCTACGAAGAACGGGCCGAGGCGTTCCAGGTGGAGCGAGGTCTGCTTCGTCTTGCGCATGCGCTGGACGATGACCGACAGCGGATGGAGCTCCGGGCCGAGGAGGCCGACCACGAAGTCGTTGTCGTCGCGGTCGAGGCCGTGGCAGGCGAGGCGGATGTCGTAGCCGAGGCCCGCGCGCCCGAAGTTCATCCCGACTCCGCCGTGCTCCATGAGGATCGTGTCCTGCTCGCGCTTGGAGAGCTGCTCGAAGGAGCCGGCGCGGCGGAGCGGGTACCAGATCGCCCACGGCAGCTTCGGGTCGAGGACGCGGCGGCGCGGGCGGTCGACGAGCGTCTCTGCGAGATCCTGCTCGTAGCCGATCGCGTATGTGCGGCCTAGCATTGTGAACGCCGGCTTCGGCTCGAGCGCGGAGAACGGACCTGACCGGAGGAACGAGCGGTACTCGGAGACGAATGCCTCCGGCGACTCGCTCAGCGTGAGCAGGGCGACGCCGGTCGGGTCGTTGACGTCCTCGTAGAGCGCACCCTCGATCCCGGCGGCCTCGAGCGCGGACACGAGCGCGCCCGTGTCCCGCGATCCGCCGTAGGCGTGCAGCTGCATGAAGAGGCGACGGTCGAGCGAGATCGTCTCGCCCTCTGCCGACCGACCGTGCTCCGCGATGTCGACTCCGTCGTGCTCGGTGTCGGCGGGCCGGTCGTCGACCCGCGCCTTCACCGGTCGCTCTGCAGCCACGCCGCAGCGTCCTTCGCGTGATACGTGATCACGAGATCGGCGCCGGCGCGCCGGATCGACGTCAGGACCTCGAGCACCGCCGCGCGCTCGTCGAGCCAGTCGTTCGCGGCCGCGGCCTTCACCATCGCGTACTCGCCGCTCACGTTGTAGGCGGCCAGCGGAAGCTCCGGAAAGCGCTCGCGCACCGAGTGCACGACGTCGAGATAGCCGAGAGCCGGCTTGACCATGAGGCCGTCCGCCCCCTCCTCGACATCGAGAGCGACCTCGCGCAGCGCCTCGCGCGCGTTCGCCGAATCCATCTGATGCGAGCGCCGGTCGCCGAACGCAGGCGCTCCCTCGGCTGCATCACGGAACGGGCCGTAGAAGGCCGAGGAGTACTTCACGGCGTACGAGAGAATGGCGACGGCCTGGTGGCCCTCCGCGTCGAGAGCGCCCCGGATCGCACCGACCATCCCGTCGAGCATCCCGCTGGGCGCAACCACGTCGGCGCCTGCCTCGGCGTGCGATACGGCGATGCGGCCAAGGGTCTCGAGCGTCTCGTCGTTGAGCACGTGCCCGGAGTCGTCGAGGAGCCCGCAGTGCCCGTGGTCCGTGTACTCGCACATGCAGACGTCCGTCACGACGACGAGGTCGGGGTCGGCGTCCTTCAGCGCATGAACCGCCCGCTGCACGACGCCTTCCTCGGCGAAGCTGTCCAGCCCGTGCGGATCCTTCGCAGACGGGATCCCGAAGAGGAGCACGGCCTTCACGCCGAGCCCGGCCAGCTCGCGCGTTTCGGCGGCCAGCGCATCGACCGACAGCTGATCGACGCCGGGCATCGACGACACCGGCCGCCGCACGCCGTCGCCGGGAACCACGAAGAGCGGATACACGAAGTCGGACGGCTCGAGGCTCGTTTCCCGGACGAGCTCACGCAGCGTCGCAGTACGTCGCCAGCGGCGTGGGCGCTTGGCCCCGGTAGTGGTCCGGAGCCCGTCCAACCCATGGAGTGCGGTCATTCGCTGTTCCCGAAATGCGACACGAGTGTCCGAATGATGCCGTCGGACGTCGTCTCGTCGGCGACCAGACCCACCCGGAGGCCGACCTCGCGCGCCACCTTGGCCGTTTTTGGGCCGATGCAGACGAGCATCGCGCCTCCGCCTGCACCGCCTGCAGCCGCAAGGCTGCGACACGCAGACCCGCTCGCGAGGACGACGGCGTCCGCGATCCGGAGCGGCAGGATGCCCCACATCGGCGGCTCAACGAGCACGGTGCGGTAGGCGATCACGACATCGACCTCCGCGCCCTTGCCGCGCAGCTCGTCGGCGAGGTGCGGATCCGCGATGTCCGCCTGCGGCATGACCACGCGCTTGCCCGCGAGCTCTCCGAGGCCGCCCGCGATGTCGTCGGACGCACGCGTGGCCACGAACGCGGGCTCCAGACCGTGCGCGCGGATTGCATCGGCCGTGATCGGACCGACGGCCGCGAGCTTGGGGCCAGCGAGGCCCACGAGGCCGCGCTCGACGGCAGCGACGCCGTTCACGCTCGTGAGCACGATCCAGTCGTAGTCCGGAAACGCCGCCACGGCATCCTCGAGCGCGCGACGATCCTCCGCCGGGCGAATCTCGATGAGCGGCACGATCGTGACTTCGGCGCCGAGACGCTCGAGCTCGCCTGCAAGCCGTGCCGACTCAGGCCGGGTGACGACGATGCGCCGACCTGCGAGAGGTTGCTCAGCCACGGATAGCCGCCAGTATGCGGTCTGCGCCGCCGGCGAGTGCTTCCAGCGCAAGCTGCTCGCCGATCGCGCGCGCATCTCCTTCTCCGTGAACCCGGACCATCTGGCCTCCATCGACCGCTGCCACGAGACCCTGAAGACGCACGCGAGGGGTTCGGGTCACGGCGGCAAGCGCCGCCACCGGTGCGGCACAGCCTGCGCCGAGTGCGGCGAGGAAGGCGCGCTCCGCGCTCGTCTCGGCGCGCGCAGCGGAATCGTCGACCGCCCGGACGAGCTCGAGGACCGGATCGCCGGCGCGACACTGAATCGCGAGCGCACCTTGACCGGGCGCCGAGAGCATCACGTCCGGCTCGAGCCACTCCGTCACGTGCTCCTCGAGTCCCAGCCGACGGATCCCGGCGGCCGCCAGCAGCGTCGCGTCGACCTCGCCCGCATCCACCTTGCGCACGCGGGTGTCGACGTTGCCGCGGATCGAGCGCACCTCGAGATCGGGCCGTGCCGCACGGAGCTGAGCCGCTCGGCGGAGGCTGCTCGTCCCGACCACCGCTCCCGTCGGAAGCGCGGCGAGGGCCGGCGGCCCGCTTGTAACAACTTGTTGCAAGCTCGCTCGCGCGACAAGGCAGTCGCGGGCGTCCTCGCGCGTGGTTACGGCACCGATCGCGACGCCCTCCGCGGCCTCGGTCGGGAGGTCCTTGAGCGAGTGCACCGCGAGGTCGATCTCGCCATCGCGGAGCGCACGCTCGAGTTCGGCGGTGAAGAGCCCCTTGCCTCCGATCTCGGGAAGCGGCTCGCCGCTCGCCTGCGTCCGATCGCCGGCCGTGTCGAGGACGCGCGCCTCACAGCGAAGGTCCGGCCAGGCGGACTGCAGAAGAGTCATGACCAGCGCGGTCTGCGTCCGCGCGAGAGGTGATGCGCGGGTTCCGAGGATGACCGCCGCCGGCCGCGGCGGAGCGCTCACCGATCGTTCGGCGACGAGATCCCGAACAGGTCGCGCACCGCGTCGGCGACCTCATCGGCGTCGCCGGCGCCCGCTCGCTCTCGTGCGCGGACGGTCGGGTCGTGCAAGAGCCGCTTGACGAGCGTGCGCGACAGGTGCTCTATCCGCTCGGCGACGTCCGGGTCGACACCTTCCAGGTCGCCGAGCGCGCGCTCGACCTCACGGGCACGGATCGACTCGGCCTGCCGGCGCAACTCCGAAAGGAGCGGCTCGACCTCGAGCTCGCGATAGCGGCGGCCGAAGTCGTCGATCTCGGCCTCGACGAGCGCTTCCACCTTCGGCACTTCGGCGATCCGCGACGTCATTGCGTCGTCGAGTCCCGCGCGAAGGTCGTCGACGTCGAAGTGCCTGACGCCGGGGACGTCACCGGCTTCGCGCTCGACGTCGGCCGGCACCGCGAGGTCGACCACCACCAGCGGGCGCTCGGACCGGTCGGCGGTCGCTGCTGCGACGAGCTCCGCGGAGATCACGGGTACCTCCGACGCGGTGGCGGTGACGACGACATCCGCGGCGGCGAGTTTCGCGGCCAGCGCGTCCAGGCCATGAGCCGACGCGCCGAACCGCTCGGCGACCTCGGCCGCACGCTCGGGCGTGCGGTTGGCGATCGCGATGCGCGTGATTCCGCGCCCGCCGGCGGCTTTCAGCGTCTGCAGGCCGATGCGCCCGGCGCCGACGACGAGCAGGTTCCGGTCGCGGAGATCGCCGAGCGCGCCCTCGGCGAGTGCGAGCGCCATGGAGCTCGCCGTCGCGGGGTTCGCGCCGATCGCCGTCTCGGCCCGCGCGCGGCGCCCGGCCGTGATCGCCGTGCGGAAGATGAGCTCGATCCCGGGACCGGCGGTTCCGGCCTCGCGAGCCGAGTCGAACGCGTCGCGCACCTGGCCGAGGATCTCGGTCTCGCCGAGGACGAGCGAGTCGAGCCCGGCGGCGACCCTGCACAGATGACGAGCGACGTCCTCGCCCGCATGGACGTAGAGATGGTCGAGCAGGAGCTCGCGCGAGACACCGTGCGCGCTGGACAGCGCGTCCACGAGCTCGTCGCGGGCGTCCTCCACACCGGACGTCAGCCGGGCGTACAGCTCGACCCGGTAACAGGTCTGCAGCGTCGCATGCTCGAGGACGGCCGGGCAGCGCTCGGCGCCAGGCCCGAGCGCGCCGATGCGCTCGCGCAGCTCGACGGGAGCGGTGCGATGGCTGAGGCCGAGGCAGACGAGGCGATGCACGTCGCCGTAACTCTACTTCGCTCCCGGCTGTTGAATGCAGGACATGCGCGCGCTCGGGATCGACGTCGGGGGCACCTTCACCGACGCGGTGCTCGTCGAGAAGGGCGAGGTGCGCGTCGCGAAGGTCCCGACCGCGCGCAGCCAGGACGAGTCGGTCGTCGCCGCGGCTGCTGCGGTCGGCGCCACGAAGATCGAGCGGTTCACCCACGGCACGACGATCGCGACGAATGCGCTGCTCGAACGGCGTGGCGCGCGCACGGCGCTCGTGACGAACGACGGATTCGAGCACGTGCTCCACCTGCGCCGACAGACGCGCGCTCACCTCTACCGGCCGTGCGCCGAGCACCCACCGCCACTGATCCCGCTCGAGCGCTGCCACGGCATACGCGGGAGGATCGGGGTCGACGGTGAGCTCGAGCCGCTCGACCTCACGACACTGCCGGAGATCGACGCCGAGGCGATCGCCGTGTCGCTCCTCTTCTCGTTCCGCGACGACCGTCACGAGCGTGCCGTCGTCGAGGAGCTACGGGCGCGCCATCCGGATGCCCACGTCGTCGCGTCGCACGAGGTCGCTCCGGAGTTCCGCGAGTACGAGCGCGCGTCGACGACCGCGGTCGACGCGTATCTCGGCCCCGTTCTCGCCGGCTACCTCCGCGCGCTCGAAGGGGCAACGCGCGCCGCCGGTCTTCCCACGCCGCTCGTCATGCGCTCGTCCGGCGGCCTCGCGAGCCTCGACGAGGCGGCCGCCCACCCCGCCTTCGCGCTTCTCTCGGGACCGGCAGCGGGGGTGGTCGGCGCCGCCCGCGTCGCCCGGCTCGCCGGCTTCCCGAACGCGCTCTCCTTCGACATGGGCGGCACCTCGACCGACGTGTGCGCGATCGTCGACGGGCAGGCGCGTCGCGAGCACGAGCGAAACGTCGACGGGCTTCCGGTTCGGCTTCCGACGGTCGCGGTGCACACGGTCGGCGCCGGTGGAGGCTCGATCGTCCGTCTCGACGAGGGCGGCGCTCTACGCGTCGGGCCGGAGAGCGCGGGTGCCCATCCCGGTCCGGCCTGCTACGGCCACGGGGGACTGCGCCCAACCGTGACGGACGCCAATCTCCTGCTCGGTCGCCTTCCGGCCGCGTTGCCGGGCGGCCTCGTCCTCGATCGGGCAGCTGCCGAGCGCGCCCTGGACGGGATCGATCCGGCCGCCGCGGTCGAGATGGTCGACGCCGAGATGGTGCGCGCGCTCCGCGTCGTCTCCGTGGAGCAGGGCCTCGACCCGCGCGAGTTCGCTCTCGTCGCCTTCGGCGGCGCCGGCCCACTGCACGCCTGCGCACTCGCCGACGAGCTCGACCTGCCGACCGTGCTCGTACCCGCGGCAGCCGGCGTCCTCTCGGCGTTCGGCCTGGTTGCGGCGGACGAGCGACGCGACACGGTGCGGACGTACGTCGAGCCGCTCGCCGGTGCAAGGGAGCTCCCATCCGAGGGCGAGGCCGATCTCCGGTACGCCGGCCAGTCTTTCGAGCTCACCGTGCCGCTCGGCGCGGATCTGCCCGAGCGCTTCCACGCCGCGCATGCGTCGAGATACGGGTATGCCGATCGGAGCCGCGCCGTTGAGCTGGTGGCGGTGCGGACCGCGGATGTTCGCGCCGCTCCACCGGTCTCCGTGACCGGCCCCTCGCTCGTCGCCAGTGGCCCACAGGTGCTCGAGCTCGACGGCGCAACCGCCTGGGTGCCGGCCGGCTGGGCAGGCGAGACCGACCCGCACGGGACGCTCGTCCTGCGGAGGACGCGTTGATCCCGGTCGAGCTGCAGGTGATCGGAGCGTCGCTGCGCGCGATCGCCGAGGAGATGGGAGCCGCGCTCATCCGCTCGGCGTTCTCGGCGAACATCAAGGAGCGACGCGACTGCTCGACGGCGCTCTTCGACGAGCGCGGACGCATGATCACGCAGGCCGAGCACATACCAGTGCACCTCGGCGCAATGCCGGAGGCGGTGGCAGCAGTCATGGCGCACGACCCCGTGCCGGGCGAGCCGTGGATCCTGAACGACCCGTACGCCGGTGGCACGCATCTCCCGGACCTGACGATCGTCACCAGAACGGAGCTCGGGTTCGCCGTGACGCGCGCACATCACGCCGACGTCGGCGGCACGGAGCCGGGGAGCCTCCCTCCCGCGTCGCGCACGCTCGCCGAGGAAGGCGTGGTCATCCCGCCTACGCGGCTCGACGAACCGACGCTCGAGGCGCTCGTCGAGCAGATGCGCAACCCGGACGAGCGGAGAGGTGACCTGCGTGCGCAGCTCGCCGGGAACCGCCTCGCCGAGGCGCGGATCACCGAGCTCTGCGGTCGGCGTGGGCGCGCACGCGTCGCGGCGGCGATGGACGAGCTCTTCGACTACTCCGAGCGCGTCGTGCGCGCCGCGATCGCCGAGCTGCCCGACGGCCGCTACGAGGGCGCGGACGTGCTCGAGACGCGGGACGGCCTCTTCGACATCCGCGCCGCGGTGACGATCGCGGGCGACGAGCTCGAGATCGACTTCGCCGGCACGGCGGAGCAGCACGACGGCAACCTCAACTGCCCGCTCGCCGTCACGCGGTCGGCGTGCTTCTACGTCGTGCGCTGCCTCACCGCGCCGGACGTCCCGGCGTCGGGCGGCGCCTTCGTTCCCGTGACCGTACGAGCGCCTGAGCGCTGTCTCGTCAACGCGAGCCCACCAGCGGCGGTCGCCGCAGGAAATACGGAGACGTCGAGCCGGATCACCGACGTCGTCTTCGACGCGTTCGCACGGACGCTCGCGGTGCCCGCGCAGGGGCAGGGAACGATGAACAACGTCGTCCTCGGCAACGAGCGCTTCACGTACTACGAGACGATCGGCGGCGGGCAGGGCGGCTGCCCCGACGCGGACGGGCCGTCGGGCGTGCACGTCGCGATGTCGAACACGTTCAACACCCCGGCCGAGGCGCTCGAGCTCGGCTATCCGCTGCGCGTCGAGCGGTATGAGCTCCGACCCGGCTCAGGGGGCGCGGGGCTGCACCGCGGCGGAGACGGCGTCGTCCGCGAGCTGCGCGTGCTGGAACGGTGTCGCCTCTCCCTGCTCACGCAACGGCGCGAGGTTGCTCCCCGCAGCGCGCAGGGCGGGGCTGACGGTCTTCCCGGCCGTACCTTCCTGAACGGGGTCGAGCTGCCCGCCATCGCGATCCTGGAGCTCGCCCCGGGTGACCTCCTGCGCATCGAGACGCCGGGCGGCGGTGGCTGGGGTGTCGCTCAGAGCCGGTAGATGGTGAATCGCTCGTCCGCGTAGAGCACGGGAAGGTCGAGCTCGAGGTCGGTGCGCAGGCCGTCCACCACGATCACGTCGGCCCCGTAGGCGCGCGGGATCGAGAGATCGCCCGTCCGCAGGAACCGGCGCGCGTCGCTCGCCCGCTCGTACGGCCTGTTCTCCTCGGTGTCCGCGACGTGCCCCGGCGGCGCGTTCGCGATGTACACGGGCGCGTACGCGGCGAGTCGGAAGCTCGTCTCCGCGTCTGAGAAGACCACCGTGCCCGGCTCCACCTCGCCCCGCCGAGCGCCCACGACACCCGGCGTGAGCGTCGCGATCTCGGCCGGGTCGGGCCGATTCCAGTCCAGCAGCCCGTCGGCGACCACCGGGAGGAGGAAGGCAGCCGCCGCCAGCGCCGCTCCCGTCTCGAGCGCCGGCCGCCGTCTGACGAAGCCGACGACGAGGGCGGCAACCGCCCCGACGAGTGCGAACCACGTGATCCAGGCTGGAGCCGGATCTTTCAGGACGTAGTCGAAGTCGCCGGGGTACACGATCTGGAAGAACATCCCGGCGCCCAGCAGGAGCGGCAGGAGCAGCGGTCCGACCAACCGCGCGAGGACGCCCAGCCCCCCTGCGAATGCGAATGCGAACGGCAGGAACCCGGCAGCGCGCCGCGCCTGCGAGATCGAGACCAGGTCGGCGAGCTCGGTGAAGAGGAGAGGCAGGAGCATCACGGAGAACACGGCGATCGACCCGCCGACGACGTATGCCGACCAGCGTCTCCGGGCTGCGAACCCGGCGAGCGGGATGAGCAGCAGCGCCGCGATCGCCACCGCCCCTGCGCGCGTGAACACCTCGGGCGCGAGGTTGTACGACGTCTCCGAGCGGACCACGAGCTGGGTGCCGTACTGGTCGAACGCGCGCCGCAACTCGTCCGCGTCGGGCGAGACGGAGCGCGTGTCCGCAACGATCGGCCGCAGCCAGAGCATGAACAGCGCGGCGGGCACGACGAGCGCTGCGAGCGCGAGCCCTCCGCTCTTGAGGTCCTTGCGCTCCCACAGCGCGCGCACGAGCAGGAACCCGACGAACGGGATCCAGAGGAAGATCGCGTACGTCGGATGCGCGACCGCGAGGACGAACGCAGCGGCCCCGGCCGACGCGAGCAGGCCGAGCGTCGGCGAGCGCACAGCCTCGAGGGCGAGCGCGAGGGCCGCAGGGACGAGGAGCTGTCGTGACGACGTCGCCGGAAGTGACAGGAACACGTATGCCCCTCCCAGCCCCGGCGCGAAGCAGATCATCGCCACCTGCGCGCCGGCCGTCACGCCGGCCGCCCACACCCGTCGGAAGAGCGCCCAGCCGGCCTCGAACGCGACGAGCAACGCGATGGGCGCCAGAATCGATGGCAGGTGCGTGACGACCCGCTCGGGGTCTTCTCTCGCGACCTTCGCGATGAGCGCGAGGAAGCCGTGCCACAGCGGGAACGCGTACCCCGGGTGCAGGCTGCCGTCGGCGAACTCGGAGACCCGATCGAGGGAGAGCGCGTCGAGCTCGAGGAGCTTTCGGGCGCGCGCCAGGTGGAACAGACCGTCGCCTTGAGGCGTCGGCGCGACGATCCAGAGGAGCACGCCGACGACTGCTCCCCAGAACACGACCCAGCCTCGCCGCGGCACTGTCGCTGCCTGCGACCAGCCACGCGTGTAGCCGGCGGCCGCACCCCCCACGGCCACGAGCGCGAGAATCAGAAGGGCGACGGTCAAGGTCGAGCCGAACGCGAACACGACGAGGAGCGCGCCGAAGACGACAGCGAGTGACCAGGCGAGGGTCGCCGAGAGGCTGCGCACACCCAGCGCGCGGGCGACGACCCACCCGGGCGCGAGGACGACGGCGGTCGCGAACGCCAGCTTCAGGTAGAGCCAGACCATCGTCAGCGCTCGAGAAGTGCCGGGACGTCACCCGAGGCGAGCCAGGCCGCGCCGTCCCGATAGGCGCGTCCACGGTCGCCTCTGAAGACGAGGCCGCGGAGCCGCAACGAGGTGAGCAGGAGTCGACGCGCGCGCTCGGCGACCGTCGGCCCGCGATGCTTCGAGAGGAACAGGAGGTGGCCGCGGAGGTTCTCGCGATACAGACGGCCGCTGTGCGACGCCCCGCGCACGTGCGTGCACTCGGCTCCGGGGAAGAACACGACCTCCCAGCCCGCTTCGCGGAAGCGGAAGCACCAGTCGGTCTCCTCGCTGAAGAGGAAGTAGTCCTCGTCGCACAGCCCGACCTCGTCCACCGCGGCGCGCCGGAGCAGCATGCAGGCGCCCATCACGACCTCGACGTCGCGCGTCTCGTCGTGGTCGAAGCCGCCCGCGTAGAAGCCGTTGAAGGTCGACGTGCCGGGCGCGAGCTTGCGCAGGAAGAGGTACTCGGTCGCGAGGCGCCAGACCGTCGGAAAGCCGCGAACCGAGCGCTGCAGCGTCCCGTCCGGATTCAGGAGACGCGGCCCGATCACCGCCGCGCGCGGGCGCGTGCCGGCGAACGCGACGAGACGGTTCAGCGCACCAGCCTCGAGCCACGCGTCGGCGTTCAGGAGCAGGACGTAGTCGCTCGTCGTTCCCTCGATCCCCGCATTCCACCCCGCGCCCAGCCCCCGATTCTCCTGCTCGATCACACGCACGTCGGGGTACTGCTCGCGTACGCGAGAGACGGTTCCGTCACGCGAGCCGTGGTCGACGACGACCGTCTCCCTGCCACGCACCGAGTCGAGGCACCGCTCGATCCAGGGCAGCGCGTCGTACGTGACGACCACGACGGCGACGCTCGCGGGTTCAGCCATGGCCGACTTCGGCACGCCTGCCCGAGCGCAAACCGTCGCGAAGCATGATCACGGCGCCAGGGAAGGCGAGCAGCAACGTCACGAGGAAGTACAGAAACCCGGCGGCGAAGGCCTGGCTGGCACCGACCCCGACGCTTCCGAGAAAGCTGACGAAGAACGCCTCGCGTACGGCGAGCCCGTTCAGCGTGAACGGCACGAGCATGACGAGGAACAGCAGTGGCCCGAACACGTAGTAGATGCGAGGGTCGAGGTCGATCCCGACGGCTCTCGCCGCAGCCCAGATCGAGAGGATCCGGACGGCCTGCACCGCGAAGGTCACTCCGAGCACCCTGCCGAGCAGTTGTGGCTGTCCCCGGTAGTGGTGGATCCCCTCGTAGAACTGGCGCACAGGCTTCTCGAGCCTGAATCGGTCGAGCAGCGGCTGCGCCCGGCGGAGCAGCGGCCGGGCGGAACGAGCAAAGAAGAGAAACGCGAGCGCCAAGGTCGCGAAGACGAACACTCCCTCCAGCCACAGGTACGCGCTGACGTCGTAGCGCCCGATCGAGAGCAGGAAGCCGACCGCGCCGAGCGCGACCGTGGCCGCTCCGCCGAGGCCGCGCTCGAGCAGCACGGTCCCCGTGATGACGGTGGTGCGGCCCGGGTGCCGGCGCCCGGTCTCGACGACGCGGACGGCGTCGCCGCCGAGCGAGGTCGGGAGCACCTGACCGGCCGTGTAGGCGACGAAGTACGCGCGCGTGAGCCAGGGAACCCGCTCGCGGATGTCGTGCGCCGCGAGAAGCCACCGCCACCGAAGCGCGAGCACCGGAACAGTGAGGACCATGATGGCCACGGCCAGCGCAAACCACCCGAGACTCGCATCCCGGAGGACGTCGAGGGTCGTATCGAGATCGACCTTCCAGAAGAGGTACGCGATCGCCGCGGCTGTCAGGACGAGCGTCCCGACCTGCCGCGTACGCCGGGTCACGAGGACGAGGGGGCCGCGTACGACACGCGGCGACGGTACCAACCTCCGAGGCTAGCCCTGCTCTACCTCCCGGGCGGCCGGCGCTCGTCCCTCAACCTCGAGCCGCGGCAGCCAGCCGAGCCAGCCCGGCAGGTACCAGTTCCATTCACCGAGGAGCTTCATCGCGCTCGGCAGGACGACCGAGCGAATGATCGTTGCGTCGAGCAGGAGCGCGACCGCCACGCCGAAGCCCATCTGCTGGAACTGGACGAGGTCGCCACGCGCGAACCCGGCGAAGACCGCGACGATGATCAGTGCGGCGCCGGTGATGATCCTGGCGGTCGCGGCGACGCCGAACGTCACCGCGTCCGTGGTGTCTCCGCTCGTGTCGAAGCGCTCGCGGATGCGAGAGAGAAGGAAGACCTGATAGTCCATCGAGAGGCCGAAGAGCACCGAGAAGAGAAACAGCGGTACCCAGGCCTCGATCGCGTCGACCTGCTGGAAGCCGAGAAGATCGGCGCCCCAGCCGTACTGGAACACGGCGACCAGGAGCCCGTACGCCGCTCCTACCGAGAGCAGGTTCAGCCCAACGGCCGTGGCGGCCACGACGACCGACCGGAACACGACGGTGAGCAGCACGAAGGTGAGGAGCAGGACGACCGCGATCACCCACGGCGCCGGATCGATGACGGAGTCGAAGTAGTCGATGTTCTCGGACGTCGTCCCGCCCACCAGTACGGCCGCGTCAGTCGAATCGAAGAGCTCCGGGATCGTCTCCTCGCGCAGCTCGCGAACCGCGGCCACCGCTTCGTCCGAGGACGGGTCGCCCTCGACCGCGACACGCAGGACCGCTGCGTCGCCGTCGGCGGACAGCTCGAGGGTCCCCGGGCCGAAGCGACCGTCGGTGCGGAGACGGTCCTGAAGCTCGCGAAGAGCACCCGTTACGACCGCCCCGCCGGCACCGGCCGCGACGACGACCTCTACGGGATCGGTCGTGGTCCCCGGGAACGACTCGGCGAGGGCGACGAAACCCTGCTTCGCGGCGAACCGATCGGGGAGCGTGGTGACGCCGTTCGTCCCGATCTTCATGCCGAGCACGGGAGCGGCGAGCACCAGCAGGAACGCGGTCGAGAGCGCGAAGCTGAGCCCGGGGCGTCGGAGGACACGCCGGATGACCGCTCCCCAGAAACGACCCTCCGGGTTCTCGTCCTCGAACGACTTGCGGCCGAAGAACGGGATCCGCAGTCGGTTCACGTTGTCGCCGAGGACGCTGAGCAGGGCGGGAAGCAGCGTGGTCGCAGCTGCCACCGAGACGACACCCACCGTGATCGCGCCCACCGCAAGGCTCCGCATGATCGAGTTCGGGACGAGCAGCATCCCGAACATCGCGACGACGAACGCCGTGCCGCTCACGACGACCGCACGGCTGGCCGTGGCTCCCGTCGCAGCGATCGCGGCCTGCTTCTCGAGCCCGCGTCCGCGCTCTTCTCGGAAGCGCGAGACGACGAACAGCGAGTAGTCGATCCCGAGCGCGAGGCCCATGCCGGTGAGCATGTTCACGAGGAAGATCGAGAGCTCAAACTGCTGCGCGAGAAGCGCCGAGAGGCCCAGCGCGACGATGATCGCGACGATCGCCATGAGCAGCGGGATGAGCCCCGCCACGACGGCGCCGAACACGAGCAACAGGATGATCAGCGCGGCAGGGAGCCCGAACTGGAGCTCGCCCTTCTCGAGGTCCTCCTGCGAGAGCAGGTTGAAGTCGTGGTCGAGCGTCTCGTCGCCGGCGATTGCGACCGAGTACGACGCGAGCGCATCGGCCTTCCGCACCTCCTCGATCACTGCTTCCGTGCGCGCCTCGTCGTCGAGCGCGAGCCCGACGAGAATCGCCTGGCCGTCGTCCGCCACGACGGTCTCGCCGATCACGGAGGCGCCGAGCTCCGGGCTTGCCGAGACGACGGTCGTGAGAAAGGTGCGAAGCGCTGCCTCCGTGGTCTCGCCTCCTTCCGAGCGGACGATCACGACGTCCGTCGCGCCGTCCCGCCGCGGGAAGGACTGGACGAGAGCGTCCCGCGCCGCGAGCGACTGCGGATCGTTCGTCGGCTCGCCGTCGGTGGTCAGCGCGTCGCCGAGCAGGAGAGCGATCGCGGCGATCGCTGCGACGGAGGCGAATGCCCAGCCTGCGATCGTCCACCAGGGACGGCGAGCGCTGGCGGCGGCAAGTGAGGTCGTCGAGAACCTCATCGCTACGCCGGCTCGGCCTGGGGAACGAGGTCGCTGCCGACGGACGACGCGGAGCTGCGACGCTGCCGGGGGATCAGCAGCGCGACCAGCGCCCCTGCGCCGACCACCGCAGCCCCGACCCAGGTCGAGACGACGAGCCCGTCGGTGAAGGCCGTCGCCGACTCGTAGCCTCCGTAGCGCGCGAAGACCGACGCGAGCACCGCGACGCCGAATACCCCGCCGACCTCGCGGATGGCGTTGTTCGCGCCCGACGCCTTACCCTCCTCGACCGGCTTCACGGCCGAGAGGACGACGTTCGCGACGGGGGCGAAGAACATGCCCATCCCGATTCCGGACACGATGAACGGCCCCACGAGCGACGAGTAGCCGATGTCGGCCGTCGAGACGGCGGCGATCCACGCGAGGCCCAGCGCCTGCAGGAAGAGGCCCGTGGCCATGATCCGCCCGCCGCCGATGCGGTCGGAGAGCGCGCCGGCGATCGGAGCGACGACCATCGGCATCGCAGTCCACGGCAACACCCGCAGGCCCGCCTCGAGCGGCGAGTAGCCCTGTGCCGTCTGGAAGAACTGGCTCAGCAGGAAGATCGAGCCGAACATCCCGAAGTACATGAAGAGCGAGGCGCCGTTCGCCGCCGCAAAGGCTCGATCGCGGAAGAAGCGCATCGGCAGCATCGGCTCGCGCGCCCGTAGCTCCCAGCCGACGAACGCGCCGAGCAGCACGACGCCGGCGAGGAGCGAGCCGACGATCTGCGGGCTCGTCCAGCCGTCCGCGTTGCCGTTCACGAGGCCCCACACGAGCCCGAGCAGCCCGAGGCCGCCGAGCGCGACTCCGGGCAGGTCGAGCGCCTTGTCCGGTCCGTGCGACTCGGTGAGCTGCGTGGCGAGCGGAAGCAGAAGCAGACCGACCGGGACGTTGATCCAGAAGATCCACTGCCACGAAATGCCCTCGACGACGATCCCGCCGACCAGCGGCCCCATCGCGACGGCAAAGCCCGCGATGCCGGACCACGCCCCGAGCGCGAGCCCTCGCCGCTCGGCGGAGACCGCCGCGCTCAGGAGCGTGAGCGTCAGCGGGGTGACGATCGCACCACCGACACCCTGGAGCGCACGGGCGGCGACGAGCCACTCGGTCGTCGGAGCGAGGGCTGCGAGCGCGGAGGCGAGCGTGAAGATCGCGACCCCGATCAGGAACATGCGCCTGCGCCCGAACCGGTCGCCCAGCGCCGCACCTGTGAGGAGGAAGACCGCGAATGTGAACGTGTACGCGTTCACGATCCACTCGAGCTGCTCGATCGTCGCGCCGAGATCGACGCGGATGACCGGAAGCGCGGTCGAGACGACGAGATTGTCGAGCACGACCATGAAGAGTGCGATCGACGTGATCGCAAACGTCCAGAGTGTCCGCGTGCCTGCCTTCACCGTCCTACCTCCTCGTCTTCGGTTCTCGATCTAGTGACTGATTACTCACCATCTGGAGAAAAAAGAGAAGCGCCTTCATCTAACCCTCCCTGCAGCCCTCGGCGAGCCGCGCCGCCCAGGAGTCCGTGGGCTCGCTCGCGAGCGAGTACTGCATCGCAGCAAGCACGTTCATGAGCATGCCCTTGGCGAAGAACTGCGCGACCGTGATGCGGTCGGCGCCCGACACGGTCTCGACGTAGTCGACGAGCCGGCCGAAGCCGCGCGCCGTCGCCTCACGGATGTCAGCGTCCTCGACCGACGCGGAGTACGACTGCAGCTGGCCCTGGAGCATGGTGTGATCGTCCTCGAGCGTCTGCGCGTACCGCTCGCCGATCGCCTCGAGGGCATCGGCTCCGGACGTTCCCGACGCCGCGTCCCGGAACGAGTCGAGCGTGCGCGCGAAGCAGTCGTCGATGACCGCGATGAAGAGCTCCTTCTTCGAGCCGAAGAGCCGGAAGAGGTACGGCTGCGAGATGCCCGCGCGCCGCGCGATCACGTCCGTCGACGCGCCGTGAAGTCCACGCAGTGCGAACTCGACGTTCGCCGCCTCGAGCACGGCGAGCCGCCGTTCGTCGGCAGTCTGTCGGGGTGTCGTGGTCGCCATAGCGAGCGAAGTTAGCACTCACTCACAAGGAGGTCAAGACCCGAGTGACGCGTTCGACCTCCTCCTCGGTCGTCGCGGTGGCGAACGGGAGCGCGAGAGCGTGCTCGAACGCATGGTCGGCGCCGGGGAAGGAGCCCTGGTCGGCGTACGGCGCGAGGTGGTGAAGTGCCCACGTGCCGATCTGGGCCTCGATGCCGGCGTCGCGGAGCACATCGAGCGCCTCGTCGCGGCGGTCGAGCTGCACGACGTACGCCTGCCAGCCGTGGCGATCGCCGTCGGCGGCGGACGGCGTACGGACATGCTGCCCGAGCCGCTCCGTGTACCAGCCGGCCACTCGTTCCCGGGCGGCGAGGAGCTCTTCGAGTCGCGCGAGCTGCGGGATCCCGATCGCGCACAGGAGATCGGGGATCCGATAGTTGAAGCCGGGCGCCGGCATGTCGCCGAGCGTGGCCCAACCGTGGTGGCGCAGCCGGCGCACGGCAGCGTCCAGCGAGGCCTCGTCGGTCGTCACCGCGCCGCCCTCGCCCGTCGTGACGATCTTGCGCGGGTGGAACGAGAGGCAGCCCGCGACCCCGAGCGCGCCACACGGCGTGCCGCGATACGACGCCCCCAGGGCTCCCGCCGCGTCCTCCACGAGCGCGACCTCCCGCGGGACCGCGGTCCGTAGCGCCTCCCATGCGACCGGTCGGCCGAACAGGTGAACGGCCATGACGGCTCGCGTTCGCGGCGTGATGGCGTCCGCGACCGACGAGACGTCGAGGTTGAACGTGTCCGGGTCGACGTCGACGAGTACCGCCTTCGCGCCGCACAGCTCGACCGCGTTCGCGGTCGCGGGGAAGGTGTACGCGGGGACGAGCACCTCGTCGCCCGGCCCGATCTCGAGCGCGAGCAAGGCGAGATGGAGGGCCGCCGTGCCCGAGGAGACCGCGACCGCGTGGGCAGTCCCGACGGCGTCGGCGACGGCGTGCTCGAACTCCTCGACCTTCGGGCCCATCGTGAGCTGACCCGTGCCGACCACCTCGGCGACGGCCGCCAGCTCCGCCTCTCCGACGTCCGGCCGCGCCAACCGGATCGGTTCGGTCATCTCGCGCCGTTCTCGCGATACCAGGCGATCGTCCGTTCGAGACCTTCGTCGAGCTCGACCTGCGCCTCGAAGCCGAGTAGCTCGCGCGCCTTGTCCACGTTCGGAATGCGGAGCTCCACGTCGGTGTAGTGGAGCGGCTGGAAGACGAGCTCGTGCTCCAGACCGGTCAGCCGCTTGATCCGGAGCGCGAGGTCGTAGATCGTCACCGCGGAGCGCGCGGTACCGACATTGAAGCTCTCGCCCACCGCGTTGGGGTGCTCGAGCGCAAGCATCAGCGCCTCGACCATGTCATCCACGTAGCACCACGCGCGGATCTGCGAGCCGTCCCCGTGGATCGTGAGCGGCTTGCCCGCGAGGGCCGTCTCGATGAACGCGCGGATCGCGCCGCCGCCGACCTGGCCGGGGCCGTAGACGTTGAACGGCCGCACCGAGACGATCGGCAGGCCGAGCTCGTCGTGGTACGCGTGCGCCATGTGCTCGCCTGCGAGCTTCGAGACCGCGTACGTCCACCGCGCCTCTCCGACGGATCCCTGCGTCGTCACCGTCAGCTCGTCGACCTTGAAGGCGTAGGTGCCGAACACCTCACTGGTCGAGAACTCGATGACGCGCTCGATCGTCGCTTTCGTCGCGAGAGCGGCCTCGAGGGCGTTGTACGTGCCGATGAGGTTGACGCGCATCGTCCGCACGGGGCTCTCGATGACGGTGTCCACCCCCGCGATCGCGGCCGCGTGGACGAGGTGTGTCGCACCTCGCACGACGTCGGCGAGGCCGGCGGCGTCGAGTACGTCGCCCTGGACGAAGGTGAAGTTCGGATGGTCGGCAAGCGGGGTTCCTCCCAGCGTGTCGCGGTGGAGGTTGTCGACCGCGACGATCTCGTTGTCGTCGACGAGCTGACGCGCGAGGGTCGTCCCGATGAACCCCGCGCCGCCCGTGATGACGACGCGCTTGCCGCTGAGAGCCACGGGCACGAGCGTAGTGCATCGCCGCTGGCGGGCGTCCGCGATGCGGTCGGTGCGGCTACCCTGGGGTCATGCGCGGTGTGTTCGTTCTCGCGCTGGTCGCCGGGGCGCTCGCTGCCTGCACCTCGCTCCAGGCGAGCCCGACTGCGCCGACAGCTCTTCGTGTCGCGTACTGGGACGGACCGGGCACCACGCCGGACGTCGTATTGACGTTGCGCTGCGCCCCACCGGGCGGATCGGTCGCGCGGCCGGCGAACGCGTGCGAGAGGCTTCGCAAAGCCGGGCCGAAGCTGTTTGCGCCGACACCGCGCGACCTCGTATGCACGCAGCTCTACGGCGGGCCGCAGCGAGCGCGTGTCAGTGGCGTTGTCGCGGGCAAACGCGTCTGGACGACGTTCACTCGGAAGGACGGCTGCGAGATCGCGCGCTGGCAGCGTCTTGCCCCGTGGTTGCTCCCCCCGGGCGGCGTGACCTAGGCGCGCATTACCATCGGCCGCCGTGAAGACGGTTCTCTTCGTCGGCGCAGGACGACACCAACGGCGCGCGATAGAGCAGGCGCGGGCGCGCGGGCTCCGCGTGGCTGCGGTCGACCGCAATGCCGAGGCACCAGGGCTGGCCGCCGCCGACGTCGCCGAGGTCGTCGACTTCACGAGCGTCGTCGAGGTCGTCGAAGTCGCTCGTCGCGTGGGTGTCGACGGTGCGCTGACGGTCTCGGCCGATCGCGCGGTGCCGATCGTCGCTGCGGTGGCCGAAGAGCTCGACCTCCCGGGAATCGGCACGGCGACGGCGCGCCTCCTCACGCACAAGCGAGCGATGCGCGGCACGCTGGGTGCGGCCGGGCTCCCGCAGCCGCCGTACGCGAGCCTGCACTCGCCGGGTGATGTCGATGCGGCGCTCGCTGCCGTGCCCTTCCCGGCGGTGCTCAAGCCGGTCGACTCCGGCGGCCAGCGCGCCGTCTTCCGAATCGAAAGCCGCGAAGAGCTCGCGCGTGACCTTCCCGAGGCGATCGCGGAGTCGCCGACGGACGAGGCGCTTCTCGAGGGATTCGTCGATGGGATCGAGCTGAACGGCATCGTCATCGCGCGCGGCGGTTCTCCCGCGGCGATCACGCTCTCGGACCGCCTGCGGCCGCCGGGTATCGGCTTCGGGGTCGGGTGGATCCACGTCTACCCCCCGTCGATCCCACCCGAACAGCTCCGGCTGGCCGAGGAGATCGCCGTCGAGGCCGTGCGCGCCCTCGGTCTCCGCGATGCGATCGCATTCCCACAGCTCATCGCCTCGCCGGACGGGAGCGTCTCCGTGGTCGAGGTCGCGGCCCGCATCCCCGGCGGGCAGATGGCCGACGTCGTTCGCCACGCGGTCGGCGTCGACCTCGTGGAGGTCGCGCTGCGCCAGGCGCTCGGCGAGGACGTCCCGGACGAGATCGCGCTCCCGCGCTTCAGACAACCGCTCGCCGTGCGCTTCTTCACCGCCGAGCCGGGGCCGCTCCCGACGGGCGAGGTCACGAGCGTCGGGACTCTTGACGCCGTCCTCGCCTCCGACGGCGTCGTGCAGGCGGACACGTACCTGCAAGTGGGAGAGACGATCCGTCCGGTGCGGCGCGACGGCGACCGCCGTGGCTACGTCATCGCCGTCGCAGATACGCCCGAGGAGGCACTCTCCCGCGCGGAGCTCGCGGCAACCCGTCTCGAGGTGGAGGTCGCCGCATGAGCTGCCGCTTCGACCTCGGCCACTACGTCGAGATCATCGACGCCGCGAAGGCGGGCGGCTACCGCTTCGCGCGCTTCGGAACAGCGCCTGAGAGAGGCGAGATCTACCTGCGGCACGACATCGACCTCTCGCTCGACGCGGCTCTCACCATGGCCGAGGTCGAGGCCGAGAACGACGTCGTCGCGACGTACCTCCTCATGACGGAGTCGGTCTTCTACAACCTCGCCTCGAATGAGGGCGTCGGTGCGATGGTGCGGCTGCGCGAGCTCGGCCATGTCGTCGGCCTGCACGCCGTGCACCCGAACGTCGCACTCGACGACCGCTTCGACCCGGTCGTCTCCTGGCACAACCCGCAGGCCGAGTACATGTCCGCCTCGATCCCGGGCGCGGTGAACGCCTACGCCGAGCCGTTCTTCGATCCCCATACGTACCGCTCCGACTCGAACCAGCACTGGCGCTCCGGCTGCCCGCACGAGGAGTTGCGCGGCGGTGGGTTCCCCTGGCTCCAGATCCTCGTCCACCCGGAGATCTGGGTCTACGAAGGCGCGACGATGGCGCTGACGATGCGGTCGATGCTGAACGCAGAGAAGGCCCGCCGACTCGAGCAGCTCGCCGACGACGGCATCGACCTTGGCTGAGCGCCCCCTGCGCGTCGTTCACTGCCCCGTGAACACCGCCGGCGTGCCGTGGGCAAACGTGCAGGCGCTGCGCCGACGCGGTGTCGATGCGCAGCTCGTGGTGTTCAATCGCTACAAGCTCCACTCCGAGGCCGATCTGTCGCTCGAGCGGCGTGGCGGCTTCCTCCGCAAGCAGGCGACGCAGTGGTCCGCGCTCGCCCGGCTCCTCCCGAAGACCGACGTCTTCCACTTCTACTTCGGCCTCACGCTCGTCCCCCAGTCCGTGCAGTTCCCCCTGCTACGCGCACTGCGTAAGC
>Ga0075343_1000031_pt1 | contig 31675 bp, 28 predicted proteins | sample RushOxbow_ThreeS_2_FD_120072 | JGI IMG/M metagenome (GOLD analysis project Ga0075343, IMG submission 120072) | Natural and restored wetland microbial communities from the San Francisco Bay, California, USA, that impact long-term carbon... | ecosystem: Environmental > Terrestrial > Soil >...
AGCTCGAGGTTCGTCCGCTCGCCCGTCGCGACGTTCCAGAGCCCGGGCCGCTCGTCGCCTTCGAGCTCGTGTTTAAAGGCAAGACGCGCGTCGCCCGAGACGGGCGACCAGCAGGCCGCGCCGAGTGACATCCCTTCGTCGAGAAGCTCGCCGACGGCGGCTCCTGTCCGCGGATCGACGACGCGTAGCGCCGGATGGACGAGGTCACCATGCTCGGCGTGCTCGAGACAGAGGAGCGAGCCGTCGACCGACAGCGCGCCGAGCAGGAAGCCGCCGTCCTCGACGCCTCCCAGCCCGACCCACTCCTGGGAGCGCAGAAGCTCCGTCGCCGGCGCGCCGTCGAGCGACACGTGCACGGCGAAGCCGTCGCGGTCCGAGATCGCCGCTACGACGATGCGCGGCGCCTGCGCGAGCCCGTCGCTCCAGCCGTGCCGTACGCCCTCGAGAAACGGGCGAGTCTCGCCACCGTGGAAGGGCGCGACGACCCACTGGCCGGACTCGTCACCCGTCTCGTCCTGGAACCAGAGGACGCCCTCGCCGTCGAGGGTCGGTAAGGCGTCGATCAGTCCCACCGGGTGCTCGGTCACCTGTCGCGTCGCGCCGGTCTCCGCGTCGAGCGTGTGTACCTGCCAGCTTCCGGACTCGTTCGAGCAGTAGACGGCGTTCCGTGGCGCCGCCGGTGACCACTCGGGCAGATACGAGATGGGGGCGCGAAAGCGCTGTTCCCACGCGGGGGTGCCCATGGCGGGCGAGGGTACCCGACCACCCAGGTCGGGGAGTAGGAGCGTGCGGTCGCTGGTGGGCTGAGGATCCGCTCCGGCCGATCGGCGATCTCGCTCACGACGTAGGATCGCGGGGTGCTCGTCGCGGGCAACTGGAAGATGTTCAAGGGGGCGCATCAGGCGCGCGAGTTCGCGGCGCAGCTTCGGAACCTCGGTCGGCACCTGGGCCTCGACGTCGTCGTCTGTCCGCCGTTCGTCTCGCTGGCGGCGACGGTGCAGACCCTCGGAGCCGACAGTGCGGTGCGCGTCTACTCGCAGAACGTCCACTGGGAGCTCGAGGGCGCGTTCACGGGGGAGATCGCCGCGCCGATGCTCCTCGAGCTCGGTGTGGCCGGGACGCTCGTAGGGCACTCGGAGCGCAGACAGCACTTCGGGGAGACCGACGAGACCGTGCGGCTGCGCGTCGACACGGCGCTCGAAGCAGGGCTCCACGTCATCGCGTGTGTCGGTGAGACGGAGGCGGAGCGCGAGGCCGGCGCGACGGAGCAGGTGCTCGCGCGCCAGGTTGGTGCGCTCCCACACCACGACCGCCTCGTCATCGCGTACGAGCCCGTCTGGGCGATCGGGACCGGCAAGACCGCTACGCCGGAGATGGCGCAGGAGACCCACGCCTTCGTCAAGTCGCTCCACGGCGCACCGGTGCTGTACGGCGGCTCGGTGAAACCTGACAACGCGGCCGTGCTCCTTTCCCAGCCCGACGTGGACGGCGCGCTCGTGGGAGGGGCATCGCTCGAGCTCGAGTCGTTCGAGGCGATCTGCCTCGCCGGCGCCGAAGCGGCTTGACGCCGGTCTGCCTCGTCATCCTCGACGGGTGGGGCATCGCACCGCCCGGTCCGGGCAACGCCGTCGAGAGCGCCAGCACCCCGGTCTTCGATTCGCTCTGGGAGAGCTACCCGCGGGCGACCCTCGCAGCCTCCGGGGTGGCAGTGGGGCTCCCGGCCGGCCAGATGGGCAACTCCGAGGTCGGCCATCTCACGATCGGGTCCGGTCGGGTGCTCTATCAGGATCTCGCGCGGGTGTCGAACGCGATCACCGACGGTTCGTTCGCGCTCAACCAGGCGCTCGTCGGCGCGTTCCGCCGGGCGCACGAGCGGGACGCAGACATCCATCTCCTCGGCCTCGTCTCGTATGGCGGCGTCCACTCTCACATCGATCACCTGCGTGCGCTGCTCGCACTGGCGGAAACCAACGGCATGGCGGAGCGCACCTGGATCCACGCGTTTACCGACGGCCGCGACGTCTCCCCGTACGCAGCGCAGAAGGACCTTGCCGAGCTGTCCACCGACCGCGTGGCGACGGTGTGCGGCCGCTACTACGCGATGGATCGCGACAGTCGCTGGGAGCGCACCGATCGCGCGCTCGCCGCGATCCTGGCCGGGGACGGGGGGCACGCTGCCGATCCGGTGGCGGCAATTCGGAGGAGTTACGAGCGCGGCGTGACCGACGAGTTCGTCGAGCCCGTCGTCATCGACGGCCGGCCACGCATAGGCCCCGACGACGTCGCGATCTTCTTCAACTTTCGACCGGACCGCGCACGACAGCTGTCTCAACGTCTACTCGAGGCGGGAGTCGAGCTGACGACGATGACGCGGTACTGCGCAGACTTCCCGTTCCCCGTCGCCTTCGACGAACACGAGGTGCGCAATACGCTCGCGGCGGTCCTCTCCGAGCACGGCCTCCGCCAGCTCCACGTGGCCGAGACGGAGAAGTACGCGCATGTCACGTACTTCTTCAACGGTGGCGAGGAGCGCGAGTGGGAGGGGGAGACGCGGATTCTCGTTCCGTCGCCGCGTGACGTGGCGAGCTACGACCTCAAGCCGGAGATGTCCGCCGCCGAGGTCGCCGATCGCGTCTGCGCCGAGATCGGCAACGGCTACGCGTTCGCCGTCGTGAACTTCGCTAATCCCGACATGGTGGGCCATACGGGATCGATCCCGGCCGTCGTGGCAGCCGTACAGGCGGCCGACCGTGCGTTGGGGCGGGTGATCGCGTGTGTGCATGCGCTCGGCGGCGTCTGTTTGGTGACCGCCGATCACGGGAATGCGGAGACCATGCTCGAGCCCGACGGCATCAGTCCCTTCACCGCGCACACGACGAATCCCGTGCCGCTGGTGCTCACCAGTACGAAACATGTGCTTGCCTCCAGCGGCGCGCTGTCCGATCTCGCGCCCACCATTCTCGCGTTGCTCGACGTCCCGCAACCCGTTGACATGACAGGGAATCGCCTCGCAACGGCTGCGTAACTGCCGCCTGAGAACCCTTTACAACTTCGTCTCTATACTCGCCCGGCACATGTCGCTCCCACAGCCAGATCTCGGCGTCCTTCGCAAAGCCCAGCGAGGCGACGAGCGTGCGTTCTCGATCATCGTCCGAACCTACGAGCAGCCCGTCTACAACTACGTGCTGCGGCTGACGGGCGACCGCAGCCTGTCCGAAGATCTGACCCAGGAGGTCTTTCTTCGCGTCTTCCAGGGTCTGCCGAGCTTCTCGCTGCGCTCGCGCTTCACGACCTGGCTCTTCCAGGTGACGAAGAACCGTGTGCTCGACGAGCTGCGCGCGATCGAGCGGCGCCCGCGGTCGGTCGTGAATATCGAAGACGCGCCACCTCTGGAGGTCGTCGACGCCCCGGCCGAGCGGGCCGAGACGATCGACGCAGTCTGGCGTGCGGTCGAGTGCCTCAACCCGGATCTCAAGATGGCCCTCTTGCTGCGCGACGTGGTCGGGCTCTCGTACACGGAGATCGCCGAGACGCTCGAGGTCACTCTCGCGACGGTGAAGTGGCGCATCTACAAGGCGCGCGAGGAGGTCCAGCTCGCGCTCCATCGCGACGGCGTCGTGGTTCCCATCAGTGCCGCGCCGTCCGCCAAGACGAAGAGCCTGTAGCTTCTCGCGCTGACCGTACGATGGCGGCGTGATCGACCCCGTCGCGCGTCTCGCCGAGTCGCTCTCCGAGCTCGTCGGCGCTCCTGTTGCGCTCGAACGGCCGGCCGACGCAGAGCACGGCGACTACGCCACCAACGTCGCGCTGAGGCTTGCCGCCGTGAGGAAGCGATCGCCGCGCGAGCTCGCCGAGGAGATCGCGGCCCAGGCGGTCGAGCGCGGTCTGGCAGAGCGAGCAGAGGCGGCGGGACCCGGCTTCGTGAACCTCTGGGTGGCTGACGGCTGGTTGACCCAGGGCGTGGCGGCGATCACTGCGACCGACGGGTCGTTCGGATCGGGCTGCGCGACCGCGACGGAGCGCGTGCAGGTCGAGATGGTGTCCGCGAACCCGACCGGCCCCGTCACGGTGGCAAGCGGTCGCAACGCCGCGTACGGCGACTCCGTCGCCCGGCTCCTCGAGTTCGCCGGGCACGACGTCGAGCGGGAGTACTACTACAACGATGCCGGCGCGCAGATGGAGCGCTTCACGGCGTCCGTCGAGGCGATCCGGAGGGGGGAGGAGCCCCCGGACGACGGCTATCACGGCGACTATGTGGCCGAGCTGGCGGTGCGTGACGGCGATCCGGTCCCGCGCATGCTCGAGCAGATCGAGGCCACGCTCGAGCGCTTCCGCATCCATTTCGACACCTGGGAGCGCGAGTCCGACCTCGAGCCCGAGGTGCCGGAGGCAGTAGCGCTCCTGGACACGTTCGAGGAGGATGGCGCCGTCTGGGCGCGCACGTCCGAGCACGGTGACGACAAGGACCGTGTGCTCGTTCGCTCGAGCGGGGCGCCGACGTACTTCGCCAAGGATGCGGCGTACATCCGACGCAAGCTCGGAGGCGGCTTCGACCGGCTCGTGTACGTGCTCGGTGCCGACCACCACGGCTATGTCGCACGGCTCCAGGCGCTCGCCGAGATGCTCGGGCACCCACGCGAGTCGATCGAGGTGCTCATCTACCAGCTCGTGAACCTCGTGGAGGCCGGGGAGGCGAAGAAGATGTCGAAGCGGCGCGGCGACGTCGTCTTCCTCGACGAGCTGATGGACGTGATCGGTGTGGACGCGGCCCGCTGGTACCTGGTCTCGAGGGGACACGACCAGGCAATCGAGCTGGACGTCGACCTCGCGAGGGAGCGCTCGAACAAGAACCCGGTCTACTACGTGCAATACGGGCACGCTCGGATCGCCGGCATCCGCCGCAACGCCGGGGGGTCGGAGGCAGCGCCTGACCCGACCCCGGCGAGCGAGTCACTGGCGCGCGAGGAGCGCGAGCTCGTGAAGCGGCTGCTCGAGTTCCCGCAGGTGGTGCGGGAGGCGACGGAGCGTCGCGCACCGCACGCGATCACCGTCTACGCGATCCGGGCAGCCGACGACTTCCACCGCTTCTATCACCAGCACCGCGTGCTCGGGTCCGAGCGGCAGGAGTTCCGACTCGCGCTCATCGGCGCTACCCAGTCCGTCCTCGCCCGTTGTCTCCAGCTCGTAGGGGTCGACGCGCCGGAACGGATGTAGGATCGAGCCTCGTGAGCGAGGTACCGGACAGGAACCTTGCGCTCGAGCTCGTTCGCGTCACCGAGTCGGCCGCCACTTTTGCAGCGCGCTGGATCGGCCGCGGCGACAAGAACGCAGCGGATCAGGCGGCCGTCGACGCGATGCGGCTCATGCTCGACACCGTGGCCATGCGCGGCGTCGTCGTCATCGGCGAGGGCGAGAAGGACGAGGCGCCGATGCTCTTCAACGGCGAGGAGATCGGTGACGGCTCCGGGCCCGAGGTCGACGTCGCCGTCGATCCGCTCGAGGGGACGCGCCTGACCGCACTGGGCATGCCGAACGCGATCTCCGTCATCGCGGTGTCCGAGCGGGGCACGATGTTCTTCCCCGGCGCGGCGCTGTACATGGACAAGATCGCCGTGGGTCCGGACGCGGCCGACGCGATCGACATCGCGGCCAGCCCGACCGAGAATCTCGAGCGTGTAGCGGAGGCGAAGGGTGTCGCCGTGAACGATCTCACCGTGGTCGTCCTCGAGCGCGACCGCCACGACGACCTCATCGCGGAGCTGCGCGAGGCGGGCGCGCGCGTGAACCTCATTCGCGACGGCGACGTCGCGCCGTCCATCGCCGCCGTGCAGCCAGGAACGGGCGTCGACTTGCTCATGGGGATCGGCGGTACTCCTGAGGGAGTGATCTCCGCAGCCGCGATCAAGTGCCTGGGCGGTGCGATGCAGGGGAAGCTGTGGCCGAGAAACGACGAGGAGCGGCAGAGCCTCGTCGCCGAGGGCTTCGATCTCGACCGCGTCCTCGACGCCGACGACCTCATCCAGGGTGACGACGTGTTCATGGCCGCGACCGGGGTGACGAGCGGCGCCTTGCTGCGCGGTGTCCGCGTGGTCGGCGATCGGGTGGAGACGGAGTCGATCGTCATGCGCTCGCGCTCGGGCACGTTCCGTCGTATCGTCGCCTCGCATCCACTGACCAAGATCCAGAGCTTGTTGAAAGGGGGGCGCTAGATGGCGCACGAGCTGAACGAGACCGCACGGGCGATCGTCGCCGACCACAAGGGCATCCTCGCGGCGGACGAGTCGACCGGCACGATCAAGAAGCGCTTCGACTCGATCGGCGTGGAGTCGACCGAGGAGAGCCGCCGCTTCTACCGCCAACTCCTGTTCACGGCCCCGGGGATGGAGGACTGCATCGGCGGCGTGATCCTGTACGACGAGACGATTCGCCAGTCGGCGGACGACGGGACGCCGCTCGCGGAGGTGCTCGCGGCCAAGGGCGCGATCCCCGGGATCAAGGTCGACACCGGTGCGCACGACCACGCGCTGCATCCGGGCGAGAAGATCACCGAGGGCCTCGATGGCCTCCGCGCGCGGCTCGAGGAGTACCGCGAGCTCGGCGCGCGCTTCGCGAAGTGGCGGGCGGTCATCACGATCGGCGCGGGAATCCCGTCGGTCGCGTGCATCCGCGCGAACGCACATGCGCTCGCCCGCTATGCCGCGCTCTGCCAGGAGGCGGGAATCGTGCCGATCGTCGAGCCCGAGGTGCTCATGGACGCCGACAACACGATCGAGCGCTGCTACGAGGTGACGTCGCGGACGCTGAAGTGGACGTTCCACGAGCTCCACGTCCAAGGCGTGGATCTGCACGGCACGCTGCTCAAGCCGAACATGGTGATTTCGGGCAAGGGCTGCGCCGCGCAGGCGTCCGGGGGAGAGATCGCCCGGCTGACGGTCGACTGCTTCCTCAACCACGTGCCCGCGGCCGTGCCGGGGATCGTCTTTCTCTCCGGCGGCCAGACCGAGGTGCAGGCGACCGAGAACCTGAACGAGATCAACCGGATCGGCGGTCCGTGGCCGCTGTCGTTCTCGTACGGGCGCGCCCTGCAGCAGTCGGCGCTGCAGGCGTGGGGCGGCGAGGTGGCGAACACGGAGGAGGCTCAGGCGGCGTTCGTACATCGCGCGCGCATGAACGCGCTCGCGGCCGGCGGCGACTGGAACGCGGAGCTGGAGCAGCCGGTCGCCGCGTAGGGGCGAGGCTCGCCCCGCCCTGTGTCGATCGCCGCGCCTGATCTCGATCCGCTCGAGGAGCACCTCCTCGACGCGCTGCGCATGCTGGAGCCGAGTGGAGCGTCCCGGGCCGCCCCGCCCGAGGTGGAGGAGCTGTGGCGCGCGCAGGTCGACAGCCGCCAGGCCGACTACGCGGCGCGCTGGCTGCAACAGCACGGTCGGAGCTTCTACACGATCGGCTCCGCTGGTCACGAGTCGAACGCCGCGGTTTCGCTTGCGCTGCGGGTCGACGACCCGGCACTTCTCCACTATCGATCGGGCGCCTTCTACCTCGCGCGCGCGGCGCAGGCCGGGCTCGACGGGCTGCGCGACATCATGCTCGGTGTCGTCGCGGCGTCGGCCGAGCCGATTGCCGGAGGAAGGCACAAGGTCTTCGGCCGCAAGGAGCTCGCGATCCTCCCGATGACCTCGACGATCGCCTCGCACCTCCCGCGGGCCGTAGGGATGGCGCTCGCGATCGACCGTGCGGACAGGCTTGGCGTCGAGAGTCCGTGGCAGAGCGACGCGGTCGTGCTCTGCTCGTTCGGCGACGCGTCGCTCAACCACGCGACCGCGCAGGCCGCGCTGTCGACGAGCGCCCAGATCGCCCACCAGGGCCTCCCGCTGCCGTTGCTCTATCTGTGCGAGGACAACGGCCTCGGGATCAGCGTGCCCAGCCCGCCGGGGTGGGTCGAGTCGGCGCTGACCGCGCGGGACCAGCTCCGTTACGCGGTCGCGTTCGGCGACGATCCCGGGGAGGTGCTCGGAACCGCGCGGGAGCTCGCCGACTGGGTTCGCGAGACGCGGCGTCCCGCGGTCCTCCACCTCAAGACGGTGCGCTACCTCAGTCACGCGGGGGCCGACGCGGAGATGGCTTATCGCACGCCGCAGGCGATCCGCGCCGACTACGCGAAGGACCCGCTTCTCGGAACGGCGCGCTGGCTGGTCTCGGCGGGTCGCGCGACGGGCGAGGAGCTCGCGGACGACTACCTCGCCGCGCGAGACGACGCACGCGAGCTCGCCCGCGAGGTTGCGCAGCTGCCGCAGATCGCGACCGCCGAGCAGGTGATGGCAATGCTTGCTCCTCACTCACCGGCCGTCGTCGCCGAGCGCGCCGCCAAGACACACCTCGCGACCAGCGAGCCGCAGACGCTCGCGCAGGCGATCAACCTCGGCCTCGCAGCGGTGCTCGAGCGCCACCCGAACGCTCTTCTCTTCGGTGAGGACATCGCGGTCAAGGGCGGCGTCTACGGCGTCACGCGCGGTCTGCACGCGCGCTTCGGCGCCGGGCGCGTGTTCGACACGCTGCTCGACGAGACGTCGATCCTCGGCCTCGCCCTCGGCGCCGCGGTCAGCGGCTTTCTCCCGATTCCGGAGATCCAGTATCTCGCGTATCTCCACAACGCCGAGGATCAGCTCCGCGGCGAGGCGGCGACGCTGCAGTTCTTCTCGCAACGCGCGTACCGCAACGGGATGGTCGTGAGGATTGCCGGCTACGGCTATCAACGCGGGTTCGGGGGGCACTTCCACAACGACGACGCGCTCGGAGTGCTGCGCGACATCCCCGGCCTCGTGCTCGCCTCGCCCGCGCGGCCGGACGACGCCGCCGCGATGCTCGTCACCTGCGCGGAGTCGGCCACGGTCGACGGAACGGTCTGCGTCTTCCTCGAGCCGATCGCGCTCTATCACTCACGTGATCTCCATGACGAGGGCGACGAGGGGTGGGTTGCGGCGCTGACGGACGACCATGTGCCCGTCGGCGCGGGGCGTACGTACCTCGACGGCGACGATCTCGCGATCGTGACGTGGGCGAACGGGCTGCACCTCTCGCTTCGGGCGGCGAAGCGCCTCGCCACCCAGGGGATTCGCGCCCGGGTGCTCGACCTGCGCTGGCTCGCGCCACTCCCGGTCGACGACATCCTGCGGGAGGCCACGGCGACGGGCCGCGTGCTCGTCGTCGACGAGACGCGACGCACCGGCGGGGTCTCCGAAGGCGTGCTCGCCGCTCTCGTCGACGCCGGCTACGAGGGGCGCATGGCGCGGGTCGCGAGCAAGGACTCGTTCGTCCCGCTCGGGGATGCCGCTCGGCTCGTTCTGGTCTCGGAGGAGGAGATCGAGGAGGCGGCGCTACGCCTCGTACGTCAGTACGCGGCTTCGTAGCGCGACTTTGCGGCGCGCGAGCTGTACGTGCCGATGTCGAGTGCGAGCCCTAGCGCGACCACCAGCCACTCCCAGCCCTCGACTCCGCCGACGACCGACCACATGAGGACGTAGGCGAGCGTCGTCCAGGGGAGCACGAGGATCCCGAGCACCGGCCAGATCCACGAGCTGAACGCGAGGTCCCAGCGTGTCGGGTCGAAGATCCACCAGATGATCGCGGCGAACCTGGGCCCGAGGAACCCGGCGGTCAGAGCGAGGCAACACATCGAGCGTCAACCCTCCCGCATCGCGCGCTCGGCGTCAAGTGCCACCGGGTACGTGTGCTGGTCGGTGTCACGTTCCGTCGGGCTCGTCGTCGCCGCGACGAAACACCCGCATGAGCCCGCGGCGCCCCTCACCGCGGTGTGCCTCGCGCTTGGCTTCCCGCTTGTCACGCCGCTCCGCACCCATCTCGTCCTTCTTCACCTTGGCGTCGGCGTAGGAGTCCTTCACGAGCTTTGAGCCACCCTGCCAGCCGAAGACGATGCAGACGAGGAGGATCGCCAGACCGACGTTGAACGCCGTCGTCACGAGCTGCTGGCCGAGTGAGTAGGCGGTCGCCGTCGTCGAGTCCGTGTAGCTCTCGAGGGCGAACGAGTTGAACGCCTGGTTCACGCCGATCCCGCCCGGGGTGAAGGACAGAAGGTTCGCGAGCTGGTTCGAGCCGAGGACGCTCATGATCGAGCCGAACGTCACGGGGATCCCGTACGCCGCGAGGAAGACGACGATCACCATGACCTTTGCCGCGTAGCCGCCCATCTGCGGCAAGAGAACCCATTTCAGGTACGCGCGCAGATCTCCGAGGATCGCCGCGCCCTGCGTGGCCTTCGCCCACATCTTCTTGACCCACGCCCAGAACACGCGAAGCAGCAGGGCGATGAGGAAGATCGCGCCCGCGATGATCCCCAGCGTGAGCACCGGGTGGTTCGAGATCGCGTCACGTTCATTGCCGAATTGAAACTCGAACGAACCTGCGACCTGTGAGAAGAGGTAGAGGTAGATCAGCGTTCCGATGATCAGATAGAAGATCTTCTGCACCGCATAGCCGCCGAGCACGCCGGGGAACGTGGCCCCCTGCACGATCGCGAGGAACATGAGGAGCATCACGAACGTGCCCATGTTCGCCGGGACGAAGTTGTTCAGCGCCACGCCGGTTGCGTACGCGGCGAGCACGGGCATGTACGTCACACCACCTGGGTACGCGTACCGCAGGATTCCGTACCAGCCCAGCGCGGTGAGCACGGTCTGCAGTCCCTGGAAGATGCAGCCCAGGATGATGTACCCGATCGAGATCTCGGTGAGCGTGCTCCAGAGCTCCTCGAACCACCCGAGGACGTCGATCCCCGCGACGTGGAGAATCGCCAGGAGGAGCAGCGTCCCGACGATCCAGGCGGCGACGCGGAGAATCTTGCGCTTCGGCTCCTCGTCTGGTGGCTGGGCGACGGCGACGTCTGACATGGGTCGAGCCTAACGCGGTTCGCGGCTGTGAGAGGGAACGCGGACGGCGACGCGTGAACGCCGCCGTCCGAACGCTCCGGGCTAGCCGGAGGCCAGCGCCTTGGCCTTGATCGCGTCGAACTCGGCCTGCGTGATCGCGCCGGAGTCGAGGAGGCCCTTCGCCTTCTCGATCTCGGCGGCCGCGCCGCCGGCGACGGAGCGGATGTAGTCGTCCGCCGCGGATTGCTGCTTCTGCATCTGCGCGAGGTTCCTGTCCGCCATCCCGTCGTGGTTGGCGATGAGATAGACGAGAACGCCGAGGTAGGGCAAGACGATCACGAAGATGATCCAGATCGCCTTCATCCCTCCGCCGATGTCCTTCCTGCGGAAGATGTCCGCGAAGACTGTGATCAGGATCCAGATCCAGATCACGAACAGGAAGAAGATGAACATCGTCCACAGCACGCTGAAGAACGACGGGTAGTCGGCCGCGAGCATGGTCTCAAGCATTCGGGCTCCTTTTCAGGGGGTGGTGGGAGGTGGCCATCAGATCCCGAGAACCTGCTTCTTCTTCGCCTCGAACTCCTCCTCGGTGAGGATGCCTTGCGCTTTCAGCTGCGCGAGCTGCTCGAGCTCCGCTGCGTAGTCCGGCTGAGCGGGCTGCGCGGGGGCGGCCTGCGCTGCGGCCGCCTGCTGCGCGGCCAGCTGCTGGTCGTATTGCGCCTGATCCTGCGCGGCGTACTTCTGGTCCTGACGGTGCCTGACGGCGCCGGCCGTTCCGGCGACCACCGCGGTGGTTGCGGCCGCGCGAACGAGTCCTCCTCTGCGACGCATCATCTTCAGCCCTCCTGTGTGGTGTCGGCGCCGGCGGCCAGCAGGGCCTCGCGCGCTTCCATGACGACATCGTGCGGGATGCGACCGATGGTGACGAGCTCGCCGCCTGCGCCTCGAAGGGCAGTCGCGAGCTCGCCCGCCCAGAGGTCCTCCCAGAGGAGCATCGCAGCGGACGAGCCCGGCTCGAGCGCGTCTGCGGCGTCCATCAGGTCCTCCTCGCCGAGCAAGCCGGTTCCGTCGAGTCCGAGCGCCTCGAGACCGCGCCGGACCTGCTCGTCGACCTCACTGAGCTCGAACGCGGCGACGTTGCCGTCCTCGTCCTTGCCCACGAATGCCAGGTCGATGACCCGGATCGTGTTCGACTCGATGAGCTTGCCGAGCGCAGGGGCGATCTCGCCCGTGAACTGGTTGCCCGGGAAGGACACGATCATGTATTCGACAGGTCCAATCTCTTCCATACCTCTCCTCCGTTTCCGGTCGAGCATGGTGACGGCGATACCCTACGCTTCCAGCGTCTAGCGCGCCTCTCGGTGCGGCACACTCAACCTGGATGAACCCCCTCGGTCGTCACGGCCACGCCGCGTCTGATGGAATCGTGTGGTGAGAGACGCACCCGCGCCCGCACAGCGTGACGATCGCCCGGAACGCGCCGGGCTCGTTCTCGCGTCGCTGATCGCGGTTGCGACGGTCGCGAACCTCAACCTGTCGGTCGCGAACGTCGCGATACCGGACATCGGCAAGGACTTCGACTCGTCGCAGACGACGCTCAACCTGATCGCGGTGGGGTACTCGTTCGGCCTGGCCGCATCGGTTCTCTGGTTCGGAGCACTCGGTGACCGGTACGGGCGCAAGCTCCTCATCGTCGTCGGGATGTCGCTCTCCGTCCCGGTCTCGTTCCTCGCCGGCTTCGCGTGGTCCGACGACGTGCTCTTCGGCGCCCGTGTCGCCGGTGGGCTGTGTGCGGGAATGGCCTATCCGACGACGCTGGCGCTGATCACGGCTCTCTGGTCGGGACGCGCGCGCACCAAGTCGATCGCGCTGTGGTCTGCGATCGGCGGCGGGTTCGCCGCACTCGGGCCGCTCGTGAGCGGAATCCTCCTCGAGTACTTCGATTGGGGATCGGTCTTCCTCGTGACCATCCCGCTTGCGATCGTCGCTCTCGGAATGGCGGTGTACTTCGTCCCGAGCCACGTGAACGAGACGACCGAGCCCGTCGACAATCTCGGAGGGGTGCTCTCGGTCGTGCTCGTCGGGGCGCTGATCCTCTCGATCAACTTCTGGCCGGTCGCCGACATGGAGACGACAGCGCTCGTGCTCCTCGCGATCGCCGTCGTGGCAACCCCCTTGTTCCTCATACGGCAGCGTCGCGCCGCGAATCCCCTCTACGACCTTCCGATTGCCGCGCGGCCGACGTTCTGGGTGGCTGCGTGCGCCGGGATCATCGTGTTCGGGACGCTCATGGGAACCGCGTACGTGAGCCAGCAGTACGTGCAGAACGTCCTCGGCTACTCGACGGTTCAGGCCGGCGCTGCGATCTTGCCCGCGGCCTTTGCGATGGTCCTCGTGGCTCCGCGCTCGGCCAAGCTCGTGGCCGCCTACGGGTCGCGGGTGACGCTCCTCTCCGGCTATGTCTTCCTCGTCCTCGCCTTCGTCGGGATGCTGCTCCTGTGGGGTGAGGACACGCCGTACTGGCAGATCGCGATCCCGTACATCTTCGTGGGCATCGGGGTGGGACTCGCCGGCACGCCCGCCTCGAACTCTCTCACGGGGTCCGTTCCAGTCCGGCGCGTCGGAATGGCCTCCGGTACGGCCGATCTCCAGCGCGACCTCGGCGGAGCGCTCATGACGTCGATTCTCGGTGCAGTCCTGACCACCCACTATGCCTCGGCGATGGCCGATCAGTCGGTGTCGAACCAGGTCTCGAGCACGACGGAGGCCCAGCTCCAGCTCTCGTTCGCGAGCGCCGAGAACATCGCCGCCGCGCACCCGCAGGACGCGGAAGCCATCATCGCCGCGGCGAAGTCGTCCTTCCTCGAGGGCGACCAGTGGGCGTACGGCGCGGGCCTCGTATCGGTCCTCATCGGCGCTGCTCTCGTGTTCTTCGTGTTCCCGAAGCGCGAGCGGGAAGAGGCGCTTCGCTCCTCGTATCACGCGGTCGATGCCTCGGGCGGCGCGTGAAGCCGGACTCGACCGCTCGGTTCTTCGAGGCCCTCGCGGGCCGCGAGCACGAGCCACTTCTACGGAAGTCGACCGGCTGCACGCGGTTCGACGTCGTCGACGGGCGAAGGATCAGAAGCTGGCGGGTGTCGGTCACCAAGGGCGATCTCGAGGTGAAGCCCGGAGGTGGGGAGGCCGACTGCGTCATCCGGGTCGATCGCCGCGTCTTCGATCGCGTCGTCACCGGCCGCATGAACGCGGTCGCGGCCGTCTTGCGGGGCGAGATCACGGTAGGAGGCGACTGGAGGCTGCTCGTCGCGATGCAGCGGCTGTTCACAGGACCGACGCGACGAAGCGCGCGAGCGTGAGCGACAACCTCGTCAAGATCCTGGACGGCAACACGTTCGTCGTGAGCACCGAGAGCGGGGACATCGAGGCGTCGCTCACCGATCCGACGGGGCTCTTCTCGTTCGACACACGGTTTCTTTCTCGCTGGGTGCTGACGGTGAACGGCGAGCGGCTGAACGCCCTCTCGGTCGACGACCTCCAGTACTACGAGGCACGGTTCTTCCTCGTCCCCGGGACGGGGGCGGTGTACATCGACGCGAAGCTCTCGGTCATCCGGCAGCGATCGGTCTCGTCCGGCTTCCACGAGGAGCTGTCGATCCTCAACCATGCCGCCACACCCGCGACACTCGAAGTCCGCATCGACGCGGGCTGCGACTTCGCCGATCTCTTCGAGGTGAAGGACGCGCTCCGCAAGAAGGGCCGCTATGCGACGAAGGTCGAGCGGCGAAAGCTCAGGCTCGGCTACACCCGCGGGACGTTCGAGCGGGCCACCACCATCACGTCGACGCAACCCGCTCGCTTCGACGAGGACGGGCTGACGTTCCGTGTGCGCATTCCTGCCCACGGCGAGTGGACGACCGGCATCGACGTCGTCACCGAGCTCCTCGGCGCGGGACAGGCGCCGGCGGAGCAGGAGAGCCCCGCTCGCTCGCGGGCGCGGATGAAGAAGAACCTCGAACGGTGGGTCGCCGACGCACCGCGCGTCGAGTGCGACTGGGACTCGCTCGAGGCGACGTACAGGCGAAGCCTCGTCGACCTCGCGGCGCTGCGCTTCTCGCCCCCGATTGCCGGCGGGCGCGCGCTTCCCGCCGCTGGTCTGCCGTGGTTCATGACGATGTTCGGCCGCGACAGCATCTTCACGAGCCTGCAGGCTCTTCCGTTCACCCCCGAGCTCGCCGCGACGACGCTGCGGGCACTCGGCGACTGGCAGGGCGTCCGCTCAGACGACTTCCGCGACGAGGACCCCGGCCGGATCCTGCACGAGATGCGCTACGGAGAGCTGACCGCGTTCGAGGAGCGCCCGCACTCGCCCTACTACGGCTCCGTCGACGCGACGCCGCTGTACGTCGTCCTCCTCGACGAATACGAGCGGTGGAGCGGCGACCGCGCGCTCGTCCGCGAGCTCGAGGTCGAGGCCCGCGCGGCGCTCGCCTGGATCGACGAGTACGCGGACCTCCAGGGCACCGGGTACATCTGGTACCAGCGGCGCAACGAGGAGACGGGGCTCGAGAACCAGTGCTGGAAGGACTCGTGGGACTCGATCTCCTTCCGCGACGGCTCGCTGCCAGGCTTCCCTCGGGCGACGTGCGAGCTCCAGGGATATGCCTACGACGCGAAGGTGCGCGGTGCGCGGCTGGCGCGCGAGATCTGGAAGGACGAGGCGCTCGCGGCAAGGCTCGAGCGCGAGGCGGCCGACCTGAAGCGCCGCTTCAACCGTGACTTCTGGGTCGACGACGGCGAGTACTTCGCTCTCGCCCTCGATCCCGACGGCCGGAAAGTGGACACACTCGCCTCCAACGTCGGGCACCTCCTGTGGAGCGGGATCGTCGACAAGTCGAAGGCAAAGGCGCTCGCTCGACACCTGCTCGGACCGAAGCTCTTTTCGGGCTGGGGAGTGCGCACGCTGGCCGTCGGCGAGGGGCGCTACAACCCGATCGGGTACCACACCGGCACGGTGTGGCCGTTCGACAACTCGGTGGTGGCGTGGGGCCTGCGTCGGTACGGCTTCAAGGAGGAGGCCGCGGAGATCGCGGCGGGCATTCTCGAGGCGGCCGACTTTTTCGACGGCCGGCTCCCCGAGGCATTCGGCGGCTATCCGCGTGCGCAGACGAAGTACCCCGTCCAGTACCCGACCGCGTGCAGTCCGCAGGCGTGGTCGACGGGCACGCCACTCCTCCTCCTGCGGACGATGTTGGGCCTCGAGCCGCACGGTGACCATCTCGTCGTCGACCCGGCGCTGCCGACCGAGATCGGACACCTGGAGCTGCTGGACATTCCGGGCCGGTGGGGACGGGTCGATGCGTTCGCCCGCGGTCGCGTGGAGACGCGCCGTGGGCGTCGCTAGCCCGACCTGACGGACGGGACCTGCGACGGGCAGCGTGACGGCGACACCAACGGGGCGCGCCGCCCAGCTCGTCCGTCCGGACGCGAGGGTCGGGCCTCAGCGTAGGAGAGGATGTGCAGATGTCGGTCACCTTCCTCGTCGACGTGGACAACACGCTGCTCGACAACGACTCGCTCCGCGAGGACATCCGGGCGCGTGCCGCCGCCACACTCGGCGAGGCTGCACGCGATCGCTACTGGGAGATCCAGGAGCGGCGGTTCGTCGAGCTCGGGTACCGCGACTACCTCGGCGCCGTGCAGGAGTGGTGGGAGACAGCGGCCAGAGAGCCGAGCGGACTCCGGCTCGCCGACCGGCTCCTGGGCCTGCCGTTCGCGGAGCGCCTCCACCCGCGAGCACTTGACGTCCTCTCGTGGCTGCGAACGCTCGGGCCGACCGTCGTGCTCACGGACGGCGACGCGGTCTTCCAGCCGCACAAGATCCGGCAGGCAGGCATCTGGGACGCGGTCGCCGGGCACGTGCTCGTCTACGTCCACAAACAGCTCGAGCTGGACGATGTCGAGAGGCGCTATCCGTCCGAGCGATACGTCCTCGTCGACGACAAGGCGCGCATCCTCGCGGCGACGAAGGCCCACTGGGGCGAGCGCGTGACGACCGTGCAGCCGCTTCAGGGGCAGTTCGCGGGCGTGGCGGCCGAGCTTGCGCCCGACCTCACGGTGGAGCGGATCGCCGACCTTCTCGACGTGACCTTCTCGTAGGTGCGCGCTCCTTCGCCTCGCGATACGACGAGGCGACGAGCACCTTTCCGCCCGACCAGCCGAAGACGATGGAGACGAGGAGGACGGCCAGCAGCACGCTCCACGCTGTCGTGATGAGCTGCTGCCCCGCCGAGTACGCGATCGCCGTCTCGCGATCGACGTCCTCGCGCGTGAGCGTCGCCGAGTTGACCGCCTGGTTCACGCCAGCGCCACCGGGTGTCACGGAGACGACATTCGCGAGGGAGTTCCCGCCTGCCACGGTCATCACCGTGTGCAGGGACACCGGGATGCCGTAGGCGGCCAGGAACACCGCGATCACCCCGAGCTTGCACAGCCAGGCGAAGAACTCCGGGACGACGACCTTCAGGGCGAACGCGCGCGGCTCTGCGAGGATCGCGCCTCCCTGCTTCGCCCGAGACCAGAGCCCGCGGAGCTTGTGCCAGAAAGCGCGCACGACGAGCGTGCTCACGACCGCCGCGGCCGTTGGAAGAAGGACTGCGAGCGCGCGGTGCTCCTCGAGGAGCGACAGCTCGGCGGAGAACGAGCCGGGCACCGAGATGAACAGGTACAGGTAGACGAATGCGCCGGCGACGACGAAGAACAACTTGTGCACCACCTGGGCGCCGACGAGACCGGGGAAGGTCGCGCCCGGAATGATCGCAGCGAGCATGACGAGCATGACGAGCGTCCCGAGGCTCGCCGGGAGCACGTCGTTCCCGGCGACCGCGACGGCGTAGGCGGTGATGATCGGCAACGCCCGGATGCCTGCCTCGGGATAGGCGTACCGCAGAATCGCGAGCCAGGCCAGCGCCGAGAGAAGGCCCTCGAGCGTCTGGAAGACGAGTCCGAGCGCGACATACTCGGGGTCGACCTCCGTCAGGGCGTCGAAGAGGTCGGCGAGCCAGCCGGCGATGTCGGCACCGAGCAGGTGGAGGACGAGGAGCACGCCGCCCGCGACCGCGAACACGGCCAGCGCGCGGCCCAGGCGGCGGGTCAATCGACCCAGAGGCGGAAGCCGCCGAGGAACGCGTCTTCGTTGTGGCCGAGGCGGCAGTGCTCAGGCAGCTCGTCGAGCGCCCGCGCGTTTCCGCCACCGAGCACGACGTAGTCGGGCAGGAGTGCCGCGGAGAGCCGATCGATCGTCTCGTACACGGCCTTCTTCCAGTGCTTGAGGCCGTCCCGCTCCTGTGCGACCTCGCCGACATACTCCTCGAAGGTGCCCTTGCGGAACGGAAGGTGGCCCAGCTCCATGGGAGCGACCACCCCGTCGAAGACCATCGTCGTCCCGAGGCCGGTGCCGAGGCCGAGGAAGAGCATCCGACCACCCTCGTAGGCGCCGAGAGCCTGCATGGCCGCGTCGTTGATCAGCTTCGTCGGCTTTCCGAACGCGGCCTCGAAGTCGAAGCCGACCCAGCCCTTGCCGAGGTTCACAGGCTCCTTCGCGACCTGCCCACCGACGACAGGCGCTGGGATGCCGACGGAGACACCCACGTACTCCCAGTCCTGCGTCTGCTCCAGGACGCCGTCGACCATCTGCTGCGGAGTGAGCTTGTGACCTGACGAGAAGCGGCGGCGCTCGTCGATGCCGTTCAGGACCTCCTTGACGTGAGAGCCGCCGACGTCGACGGCCAGGATGGCCGGGGCGCGGGGCTCCACCGGGTACTTCGACGGCGTCAGGTCCTCGCTCATGGCCTGAATCCTGCCGCAGCCTCGTCCGCGAGGAGGAGGGCATCTGCGGCGGCCACGCGTCCGGCGGGGATGGACCGGTCGCTCGCCCGCAGCTTCGCGAGGGCGTCGACCTTGTCGCTGCCGGTCACGAGCCACAGGATCCGGCGAGCCCGGTTGAGCACCGGGTAGGTGAGCGTCATCCGTGTGCGGCCCTGGTACTCGCCCGTCAGTGCGACGTCGCGCTCGGAGACGTCGAGCACGGGATCTCCGGGGACGAGCGAGGCCGTATGGCCGTCCGGACCGAGTCCGAGGTGGATCAGGTCGAAGGCGCCGGGAAGTGCGCCGGCATACGCCGCCGCCGCCTCGTCGAGGTCGTGCGCGGTGACCGGCATCGGGCGGACGTCTGCTGCCGCGCCGGGCGGGAGGCTCCGCTGGAGCTGGGTGAGGTTGCGGTCCGGATCGCCGTCCGGTGCCACGCGCTCGTCCACCTGGAAGATCGTCACCTTCTCCCAGGGCAGGCGGCCGTAGAGCGCGGCGAACATGGCCCAGGGCGTGTGTCCTCCTGAGACGGCGAGGGAGAACCGTCCGCTCGACGCAACGGCGTCGGCGGCGGCTTGCGCGACGATCTCGGCGCCACGCTCGGCAACGGCGTCGGCGTCCGGCAGGATCTCGATCTCCACGGCTCTACGACTTCTTCTCGTCGTGTCCGCCGAACTGCTTGCGCATGGCCGAGAGGACGCGGTTGCCGAAGTCGTCCATGCCGCGTGAGGCGAAGCGCGAGTAGAGAGCCGCGGTGAGCACCGGGGTCGGGATGCCTTCCTCGATCGCGGCGATCGACGTCCAGCGTCCCTCGCCCGAGTCGGAGACGCGGCCGGCGAACTCCTCGAGCCCCGGCGACTCGTGGAGCGCTGTGGCGGTGAGATCGAGGAGCCACGACCCGACGACGCTGCCGCGCCGCCACACCTCGGCGACCGCGGCTGTGTCGATGTCGAACTCGTACAGCTCCGGACGCTCGAGCGGCGCCGTCTCGGCATCCATCTCGCGTTGCCGCTTGCCCATGTCGGCGTTCGCGATGACGTTCAGACCCTCCGCGTACGCGGCCATGATCCCGTACTCGATCCCGTTGTGAACCATCTTCACGAAGTGGCCCGCGCCGTTCGGCCCGCAGTGGAGGTACCCGTGCTCGGCCTGACTCGGCTCGCCGTCGCGGCCCGGAGTCCTCGGCGCGGAGTCCACGCCGGGAGCGATCGTCGCGAAGACAGGGGAGAGGCGAGAGACGACCTCGTCTTCTCCTCCGATCATCAGGCAGAAGCCGCGTTCGAAGCCCCATACGCCGCCGCTTGTGCCGACGTCGACGTGGTGGATCCCTTTCTCGCGGAGCGCGTTCGCATGTGCGATGTCCTGCACGTAATGCGTGTTACCGCCGTCGATGATCGTGTCGCCGGGGTCGAGGACGTCGGCGAGTGCGGCGATCGTCCGGTCCGTGATGTCGCCTGCAGGCACCATCACCCAGGCAGCTCGCGGCTTGTCGAGCTTCGCTGCGAACTCTTCGAGCGACGAGGATCCTGTCATCCCCTCGGCTGCGAGCGCCGAGACGGCGTCGGGGTGGATGTCGTAGCCGACGCACCGATGGCCGTCCTGCATCAGCCGGCGGACGATCCCGGCGCCCATCCTCCCGAGGCCGACCATGCCGAGCTGCATGGGAGTGTCCGTGGCCATTCCTAGCTCCTCTCGTTCAATACGTAGCGGTGGACGGCGGTTGCGAAGCCGTCGTCGTCGTTGGCGGTGGTGACATGACGGGCGGCGCGCTGAACCTCCCGGTGCGCGTTCCCCATCGCGATCGAGACGCCGGAGCGGGCGAACATGAGCACGTCGTTCGGCATATCGCCGATCGCGGCGATCTCGTCGGCAGAGATGCCGAATCGCTCGGCGAGGAAGCCCACCACGGAACCCTTGTTCGCATCGGGATGTGTGACGTCGAGGTAGTAGGGCTGCGAGCGCGTCGCCGAGACGTGGCCGCCGACCTCCGCCCGGGTCGCCTCGGCGGCCGCTGCGACCGCGTCGTGGTCGTCGCTCACGCCGACGATCTTCGCGACGTTCGTCGCGCCCTCGTACCCGTCGACCACCTTCGGTGGGAACTGAACCGTGTGCGACTCCTTCGCGACATGCGGCCCTTCGGGATCGCGCACGAGCCAGTCGGCGCCCTGGTAGAGCCAGACCGAGAGCGAGAACCTCTCGAGAAGCGCGACCGTGGGGGCGACCGCTGCGTGGGGCACGAGCCGCTGCGCGAGCACGTCGAGCTCGGGGTCGACGACGAGCCCGCCGTTGAAGCCGGCCAGCGGCGCGGTCAGGGCGAGCGGCTCCACCAGCATCTCCATCCCGCGGGGCGGCCGGCCGCTCGTGACGGCAAAGTGGACTCCGGCGTCGTGGAGTGCGTGCACGGCGTCCACGGTCGACTGCGCAAGGGACTTGTCCGGCGCGACGAGCGTGCCGTCGACGTCCGAGAGCAGGAGCTTGATCAACGAAGCGACCGGTACCGGCGGATGAGCGCGTTCGTCGACGAGTCGTGGGCCAGGTCGGGCTCGTCGGTCGCGGTCAGCTCGGGAATGATCCGCTGGGCGAGCGCCTTGCCGAGCTCGACTCCCCACTGGTCGAAGGAGTTGATGCTCCAGATCGTGCCTTGTGTGAACACCGAGTGCTCGTACAGGGCGACGAGAGCGCCGAGGGTGAACGGGCTCAGCTGCTCGGCGAGGAGGATGTTCGAGGGGCGGTTGCCCTCGAAGACTCGGTGCGGGACGACCTGCTCGGCAGTGTCCTCGGCGCGCACCTGCTCGGCGGTCTTGCCGAACGCGAGCGCCTCGGCCTGCGCGAACACGTTCGACATGAGGATGTCGTGGTGGTCGCCGAGCGGGTTCGGCGTCTTCGCGAATCCGATGAGGTCGACCGGGATGAGCTTGGTGCCCTGATGGATCAGCTGGTAGAAGCTGTGCTGGCCGTTCGTCCCCGGCTCGCCCCAGAAGACGGCTCCCGTCTCGTAGTCGACGCGCCGGCCATCGAGGGTGACGCTCTTGCCGTTCGACTCCATCGTCAGCTGCTGGAGGTAGGCGGGGAAGCGCTTCAGGTACTGGCTGTACGGCATCACGCCGACCGTCTGGGCGCCGAAGAAGCCTCCGTACCAGACGCAGAGCAAACCCATGAGCGCGGGAAGGTTCCGCTCGAGCGGCGTCGCGCGGAAGTGCTCGTCCATCGCATGGAAGCCGGCGAGCAGCTGCCCGAACGCGTCTGGACCGATCGCGAGCATCGTCGAGAGGCCGATCGCGGAGTCCATGGAGTAGCGGCCGCCCACCCAGTCCCAGAAACCGAACATGTTGTCGGTGTCGATGCCGAACTTCGCGACCTCGTCGGCGTTGGTCGACACCGCGACGAAATGCTTCGCGACCGCCTCCTCGTCACTGAGCGCGACGAGCGCCCAGGCGCGCGCTGTGTGGGCGTTCGTCATCGTCTCGAGCGTCGTGAAGGTCTTCGAGGAGATGACGAACAATGTTTCGTCGGCGGCGAGGTCGCGCGTCGCCTCGACGAAGTCGGTCGAGTCCACGTTCGAGACGAAGCGGAACGTCATGTCTCTCCGCGTGTAGTGACGGAGCGCCTCGTACGCCATCACCGGGCCGAGGTCGGAGCCGCCGATGCCGATGTTCACGACGTTGCGGATCGGCTTGCCCGTGTGACCCTTCCACTCGCCCGAACGGATGCGCTCGGCGAACGCCGCCATCTTGTCGAGCGTCTCGTGCACCTCGGCGACGACGTCGACTCCGTCCACGAGCAGCGACCGCTCGCGCGGCATGCGCAGCGCGACGTGCAGGACGGCGCGATCTTCGGTGACGTTGATGTGCTCGCCCCGGAACATCGCGTCCGTCCGCTCCGCGAGCCCCGACTCCTCGGCGAGTTGCCGCAGGAGGCCGAGGATCTCGTCGGTGACCCGGTTCTTCGAGTAGTCGAGGTAGATGCCGGCGCCCTCTGCGCCGAGCCGCTCGCCTCGCGTCGCGTCCGAGGCGAAGAGCTCTCGCAGGTGCGTGTCTCGGAGCCTGACGTGCTGCGCTTCGAGCGCGCTCCAGGCGGGTCGTTCGCGGAGTGGCGTCACGTACGCCCTCGTGACAAGTTGTTACAAGCGCTCGAACGGAGCAAGAAAAGGGTGTCGCTGCTCAACGTGAGCCTTGTGACAAGTTGTCACTAGCCGTTGTGCGTGCGACGGCCTCGCGGGCGACGTCGGCGACGGCGTCCGGTGTGAAGCCGAACTTCTGGACGAGCTGCTTGAGCGGCGCGGAGGCGCCGAAGGTGTTCATCGCGACGATTGCGCCCTCGTCACCGACGTAGCGCGCCCAGCCGAGCGCCGAGGCCTGCTCGACCGCGACGCGTGCCTTCACCGACGGTGGGAGCACCGCGTCACGGTATTCGGCCGGCTGCCGGTCGAAGAGCTCGCAGCACGGCATGGAGACGACACGCGCCGCGATGCCCTCGCCGACCAGCTCGTCGCGGGCGGCGAGGGCGAGCGTCACCTCGGAGCCGGTCGCCATGAGGATCACGTCCGGCGTCCCGGCGGTGTCGGCGAGCACGTACGCGCCCCGCGCGACGTCCGGTGCGGCGAGCGTCGAGCGATCGACGGTCGGCAGCGCCTGCCGCGAGAGGACGAGTGCAGCAGGCTCGTGCCGGAGCTGCATGACGACTCGCCATGTCTCGGCGACCTCGTTTGCATCGGCCGGGCGGAAGACGAGGAGCCCCGGCAGCGCGCGCAGCGAGGCGAGCTGCTCGACGGGTTGGTGGGTCGGGCCGTCCTCGCCGACGCCGATGGAGTCGTGCGTGAACACGTGGATCACGGGGATCTCCATCAGCGCGGACAGGCGGATCGCGCCCCGCGCATAGTCCGAGAAGATCAGGAACCCCGCCCAGAAGGGCCGCACCTTCGAGAGAGCAAGGCCGTTGGCGATCGCGGCCGACGCGAACTCGCGGATCCCGAAGTGGAAGTTTCGCCCGGCATGGTCCTCCGGTGAGAAGGCGCCGGCATCGTCGAAGGTCAGCCACGTCTTCGTCGACGGCGCGAGGTCTGCCGCGCCGCCGATGAGCCAGGGCACACGCTCGGCGACGGCGTTGAGCACCTGCCCGGACGAGTCGCGGCTCGCGAGGCCCTTCTCGTCAGCCGGAAACGTCGGGATGCCGGCGTCCCAGCCTTCGGGCAGCTCGCGTCGCTGCATGCGCACGAGCTCGTCGGCGAGCTCGGGCAGCGCTGCCCGATACTCCTCGAACAGCGTCTCCCACGCCTCACGCGCCTCGCGCCCACGCGCGCCGATGCCCTCCGCGAAGTGCTCGACGACGCCGTCGGGAACGAGGAACTGCGCATCCTCGGGCCAGCCGTAGAACTCCTTGGCGGCGCGCACACCGTCAGGCCCGAGCGGCTCTCCGTGCGCCTTGGGCGTGTCCTCGACGGGCGTGCCGTAGCCGATGTGGCTGTGCACGAGGACGAGCGTCGGGCGCTCGCGCTCGGCCTGGAAGGAGCGGAAGGCCCGATCGGCCGCGTCGAGGTCGTTCGCGTCCGGCACGGTGACCACATGCCAGCCGTACGCGGCGAACCGCGCGGCGACGTCCTCGGTGAACGTGAGGTCGGTGTGGCCCTCGATGGTCACGCGGTTCGCGTCGTAGATCCAGCAGAGGTTCGCGAGGCCGTGATGGGCGGCGAACGACGCCGCCTCGGACGACACGCCTTCCATCATGCAGCCGTCGCCTGCCTGCGCGTACACGTCGAAGTCGAAGAGCGTGAAGTCCTCGCGGTTGTAGCGCGCGCCGAGCCACCGACTCGCCACGGCCATGCCGACCGAGGTGGCGACACCCTGGCCGAGCGGCCCGGACGTCGCCTCGACACCGCTCGTCCATCTGTACTCGGGATGACCCGGGCACTTCGACCCGAGCTGGCGAAAGCGCTTGAGGTCGTCGAGCGGAACAGCGGGCTCCCCGAGCACCTCGTAGTCGGGATCCACTGCCCGGACGCCGGTCAGATGGAGCAGCGACCAGAGGAGCGCGGACGCGTGTCCCGCGGAGAGCACGAAGCGGTCCCGGTTCGGCCAGATCGGATCGGACGGGTCGAAGCGCAGAAAGCGTTGCCAGAGCGTGTAGGTGACGGGCGCCATTCCGACCGGCGTTCCCGGATGGCCCGATTCCGCTGCCTGGATCGCGTCGATGCACAGCGTCCGGATCGTCGTGACACAGCGCTCGTCCAGCTCGTTCGGGATGGCAGGCTCGCTCACTGGGGCTCCTCGAGCATGCGGTCGCCGTTCTGCACCCAGCGCTCCTGGATCTCCTCGAGCGAGCGGCCCTTCGTCTCCGGCACGTAGCGCCAGACGAACGCGTACGTCACGACGCAGAACGCGGAGAAGATGAAGAACGTCGTCGCCTCGCCGATCGCGTCGACGATGGAGAGGAAGAACTGCGCCACGATGAACGCCGAGAACCAGTTCACCGCGGTCGCCACCGCGATCGCCCGGCCGCGCACACGATTCGGATAGATCTCCGAGATCAGCGTCCACACGATCGGCCCCATCGAGAAGGCGAAGGATGCGATGAAGACGACGAGCGCGAGGACGGTGACGATGCCGCCGACCGTCGACGCCTCGCCGTCCGGCTGGTTCTCGAGCGCGAGGAACGAGAAGCCGACGGCTGCGAGGCTGACCGCCATTCCGACGAGGCCGGTGAAGAGGAGCGGGCGCCGCCCGAAGCGGTCGACCCAGGCAACGGCGACGAGGGTCGCGAGCACGTTGGTCGCACCGACGGCGTAGAGCGTCGCTTTCGCCTGCTGCTCGGCGGTGGTGAAGCCGGCCTCGGCGAAGATCTCGTTCGCGTAGTAGATGATCGCGTTGATCCCCGTCACCTGCTGGAAGACGGCGAGACCGATGCCGACCCACAGCGCGCGCCGCAGCCCCGGGCTGAACACCTCGCTCCAGCGCGCCTCACCCTCCTGCTGCTCGGCGACGAGGTCGGCTTCGAGTGTCGCAAGGTGCGCGTCGGCGACGTCTGGCCCGTCGACCTTCACGAGTGACGCGCGCGCGTCGTCGCGGCGACCCATCTTGAGGAGCCAGCGCGCCGACTCCGGCATGACCAGGAAGCCGATCGAGAGCGCGACGCCTGGGATGATCGCGAGCGCGAACATGAGCCGCCAGCGGTCATCAGGGGTGAGCGCGTCGTCGGCGAGGTAGGCGAAGAAGATGCCGACCGTGATTGCCAGCTGGTACGTGGACACGAAGCGGCCGCGGAGGTTCTTCGGCGCCATCTCGGCGGCGTAGAGCGGCGCGACGACGGACGCGAAGCCGACACCGAGGCCCGTGATCACCCGGCCCACGGTGAGCAGGCCTGCATCAGGTGCGAACGCCTCCACGATCGCACCGATCGCAAAGAGGACCCCGGCGCCGACCGCTGTCCAGCGCCGGCCGATCTTGTCTGCCGTGGCGCCGGCGACGAGGGCTCCGAAGAGCGCGCCCAGGGTGACCCAGCTGGTCACTATCTCGCTCTCCAGGGTCGAGAGGTCGAGATCGGCCTGCAGGAGCGGGAGCGCTCCCGAGATGACGCCCTGGTCGTACCCGAAGAGCAAGCCGGCGAGGAACGTGACGGCTCCCACGCCGAGCATCCACGGGGTCAGGCGGTGTCTCGCTACGGCAGCCATGGGCTTCTCCATCCTCCGTGGTCGCGGGTGAGCTCGTCGGCCGAGGCGGGACCCCAGGTGCCCGGCTCGTACACCTCGACCGGTGGCGCGGCGTCGATCAGCGGCTGGACGACGCGCCAGGTCTCCTCGACAGCGTCCTGACGCGCGAAGTGGCTCGGGTCGCCACGCATGGCCGCGTCGAGGAGGACCTCGTACGGGGTCGGCCCGTCGCCGCCGAAGGCCGCGAACTCCATGTCGAGCTGAACCGGGCGGAGGCCCGGGCCGCCGGCGTCCTTCGCCTGCAGGCGCAGGCGTGCGCCCGGATGCGGACCGATCCGCAGCACCAGCTGGTTCGGCTCCGGGCGGGGAGCGTCACGAGGCGCGAAGCCCAACCACGGGGTGGTGTTGAAGACGACGCGGACTTCGGTGACCGTGAGTGGCAGCGACTTGCCGGCACGGATGAAGAACGGCACGCCGGACCAGCGCCAGTTGTCGATCTCCAGCCGCATCGCGCAGTAGGTCTCCGTCTGCGAGCCGGGAGTAACGCCCTCGACGTCGAGGTATCCGGCGTACTGACCGCGCACGTACTGGGCCGGGTCTGCCTCGGCCATGGCAGCGAACACGTCGCGCTTGCGGTTGTTGATCACGTCGATCTCGTGCCCGGTCGGCGCCTCCATCGCCACGTAGCTGAGCACCTGCAGGAGGTGGTTCTGGACGACATCGCGCATCGCTCCGACCGGGTCGTAGAAGTGCCCGCGATCGGCCACGTCGAAGTCCTCGCCCATCGTGATCTGCACGCTCGAGACGAACTGTCGGTTCCAGACGGGCTCGAGAATCGAGTTCGCGAAGCGCAGGTAGAGGATGTCCTCGACGGACATCTTCCCGAGGAAGTGGTCGATGCGGTACAGCTGCGACTCGTCGATCAGCGCGTGCAGCTCGGCGTTCAGCGCCCGCGCCGACGCGAGGTCGTGGCCGAACGGCTTTTCGACGACGACGCGCGCGTTCGCCGTCAGGCCCGCGTCGGCGATGCCCTTGACGACGGTGCCGAAGAGCGTGGGCGGGATCTCGAGGTAGAAGACCGGCCGCTTCTTGCCCTCGATGACCTTGGCGACCTCCGCGTACGTCGCCGGATCGGCGAAATCGCCGTGGGCGTACGACAGCTTCCCGGCGAGCCGCGCGAACACGTTCTCGTCGAGCGGCTCGCCGGTCGCGACGATCGAGTCGCGAGCACGCGCGACGAGCTGATCCACCGTCCAGTCCTCGAACGCGATGCCGACGACCGGACAGTCGAGCAGACCGCGCTCCTCGAGCCGGTAGAGCGACCGATACGTCATGACCCGTGCGAGGTCGCCCGTGATACCGAAGATCACGAGGACGTCGGCCTGCCCCGACTCCCGCATCCCCGGGAGCATCTCAGAACCCGCTGTTTCAAGCGTCCGTACCCGACGCCTCGGTCGCTCGTTCGACGGGTGAAAGGAGCGCTGGCGCAGGTTCCCTACGAGCCGCTGAGCAACGCCTCGAGCTTCGCGACGGCCGCCGACTCCGCGTCCGTGACACCACCTTTTGCCTCGGCGACGTGGTTCGCTGCGCCGAGTACGGCCTCGCCGTACGCCGCGACCTCGTCGGGTGCCTTCGCGGTGAGAACCGCGAGCGACGTCCGGAGCGCCTCGAGGGTCTCCGACTCGACGTCCTGCGGCGAGTCGGTGAACCCGAAGCCCGTGCTCTTGACCGCTGCCAGTTCGCGGATCAGGTCGCTCGCGTTCGACGTGCGCTGCGCGCCGAGGAACTTCGCAAGTGCGGAGGCCTCGCCGAACGAGTCGGTGAAGTCGCGGTCGCTGATCGAGGCAAGCATGCCCGCGCCGGTGATCCCCTTCTGCATGGCCTTCCACTCGACCTCGGTGAAGTCCGCCCTGGTCGCCATTCGAGCTCCTCTCGTCGTAGTCGTCGGATTCCTACAGGTGCCGGCTGTTCACGGCACGGCGAGTCGCCCGCGGGCCGAGGCCGTAGGATCGCCCCGTGACGCTTGCGCTCACGACCGTCGATCTCGCACGGCTGCAGTTCGCGACGACCACGCTCTACCACTTCCTCTTCGTCCCGCTCACGCTCGGGCTCGCGCCGCTGGTCGCGATCATGCAGACGCTCTGGTACCGCGGGCGTGGCGAGCACTGGCTCCGGCTCGCGCGCTTCTTCGGGACGCTGATGCTCATCAACTTCGCGATCGGTGTCGCGACCGGTCTCGTGCAGGAGTTCCAGTTCGGGATGAACTGGTCGATCTACTCGGAGTTCGTCGGCGACGTCTTCGGCGCGCCGCTGGCGATCGAGGGCCTGGCCGCGTTCATGCTCGAGTCGACGTTCCTCGGCCTCTGGATCTTCGGCTGGGATCGTCTCACGAAGCGGCTGCACCTGGCGACGATCTGGTTGTTCGCGCTCGGCACGTGGCTCTCGGCGTACTTCATCATCGTCGCGAACTCGTGGATGCAGCGCCCCGTCGGCTCTGACGTCGTCGACGACGGACAGCGTGCCGAGCTCACCGACGTCTGGGCGCTCCTCTCGAACCGTCTCGCCGTCTGGGCCTACGCTCACGTCATCCTCGTGGGGCTGACCACTGCGGCGGCGGTGGTCTTCGGTGTCGCGTGCTGGCACCTCGTCCGCCGTCGCAACGAGAGCCTGTTCCTGCCTGCGGCGAAGCTCGCACTGATCGTCGGGGTTCCGGTCTCGGCGCTGAATCTCGGCGTAGGCAGCTACCTCGGCGAGGTGATCACCGGGTACCAGCCGATGAAGATCGCGGCGACCGAGGCGCTCTGGGAGACGGAGCAGCCTGCGTCGTTCTCGCTGTTCCAGATCGGTGGGTTCACCGAAGACGATCCGGAGCCTGCGTTCGACATCGAGATTCCCTATCTCCTCTCGATCCTCGCCACCGGCTCGCTGAACGGCGAGGTGCAGGGGATCAACCCGCTACAGGCACAGGCCGAGGACGAGTTCGGCGCCGGCATCTACATCCCGCCGGTGCGGACGACGTACTGGTCGATGCGGATCATGGCGTACGCCGGCTCGCTGGTGTTCCTGATCCTCGCCGTGGGTGCGCTTTTCTACCGCCGACGATCGCTCGCGACGAAACCGTGGTTTCTCTGGGTGGGCGTTGCGACGATTCCGCTGCCCTACATCTCCGCGCTGGCGGGCTGGGTTCTCACCGAGGTCGGGCGTCAGCCGTGGATCGTGTACGGCCTGCTGAAGACGGCGGAGGCGAACTCGCCGAGCGTCTCGACGCGCATGATCGTGCTCAGTCTCGGCGTGTTCGCCCTCCTCTACGGGGCTCTGGCGATCGTCGACGTGATCCTCATGCGGCGCTACGCGCGCCTCGATCCGCCCGAGGTGGGCGGAGACGGTGACGAGTTCGCGGTGCCGGCGGTGTCGTACTGATGGATCTCGAGACCTTCTGGTTCTGCCTGATCGCCGTCCTGTGGGCCGGGTACTTCGTGCTCGAAGGGTTCGACTTCGGCGTCGGGATGCTGCTTCCGGTGGTCTCTCGCACGGACGAGGAGCGGGGGACGCTCCTGAAGACGATCGGGCCGGTCTGGGACGGGAACGAGGTCTGGCTCATCGTGGCGGGTGGGGCGACGTTCGCCGCGTTCCCGGCCTGGTACGCGACGATGTTCTCGGGCTTCTACGTCGCACTGCTCCTCGTCCTCGTGTGCCTCATCGTCCGGGTGTGCTCGTTCGAGTGGCGCACGAAGAGTGAGTCGCCGCGCTGGCGCGCGGCCTGGACGTGGGCGAACACCATCGGCTCGCTCGGCGCGGCGCTCATCTGGGGCATCGGGCTCTCCGCACTCCTGCACGGCACCCCCATCGACTCGGACGGTGAGTTCGCCGGCGGTCTCTCCGACCTCTTCAGTCCGTACACGCTCGTTGCCGGCGTGGCAGTCGTCCTGCTGTTCGCCTTCCACGGCGCGACCTTCCTGACGCTGCGCGTCACCGGCGAGCTCGCGGAGCGTGCGGCCCGGACGACTCGGCGTCTCGCGCTCCCGGCGGCAGCGGCGACTGCGGTGGCGATCGCCTGGACGGTCGTGGTCGCCATGGATCGCAACGACAAGGAGCTGTTCCCGTCAGCGCTCCCGGCCGGGCTCGGGATCGCCGCGCTCGCGCTGGGGGTCGCCTTCGTTTTCACGGGCCGCACGGGACGCGCCTTCGCGATGACCGCGCTGGCCACGATCTCGTTCGTCGCCACCCTGTTCGTCGGCCTGTACCCGCGTGTCATGGTCTCGAGTCCGTCCTTCGAGAACTCGCTGACCGTCGACGGAGCCGCGTCGTCGCACTACGCCCTCACGGTGATGAGCGTCGTCGCAGTGATCTTCGTCCCGATCGTGCTGCTGTACCAGGGCTGGACGTACTGGGTCTTCCGCAAGCGCGTCGCGGGCGAGCGGGTCGAGCCGGCGCAGCCGGTCTAGCGTCTCGCGAGTGCGCCTTCTCGACCCGCGCCTCCTGCGCCGCGCGCGCGCCGTCCGCGTGCTGCTCGTGGTGGACGTCGCGCTGGCCGTCGGGATGTCGCTGCTCGTGCTCGTCCAGGCCGTGCTGCTCGCGCGGGTCGCGGCGCGCGCGTTCGCCGGCGCGTCGCTCGCCGAGGTCACCTGGCCGCTCGTCGCCCTGGCGGGCGTCGTCGTGGCGAGGTCGCTCGCCGCCTGGGGCTTCGAGGTGGCAGGGAGGCGGGCGGCGGTCGACGTCGTCTCGGTCCTTCGGCTCGACCTCGTCCGGGCTCGCCTCCGCCGCGATCCGACGGCGCTCGACGGCGCCCAGAGCGCCGAGCTCGCCACGGCTGCCGTCTCCGGGGTGGAGGCACTCGAGCTGACCTTCGCGCGCTACGTGCCGCAGGTCGCGCTCGCGATCGTCGTTCCGGTCGCCGTGCTCGCGCTCGTCGCGTCGATCGACCTCGTCGCGGCAGGGGTGATGCTCCTCACGCTCCCGCTCGTGCCCGTCTTCATGTGGCTCGTCGGCCGGTACACGGCCCAGCGGGCGCGAGAGCGCTGGCAGGCGCTCGCGCTCCTCTCGGGCCACTTCCTCGACGTGGTTCGCGGATTGCCCACGCTCCGCGCGTTCAACCGCGCGACGGCACAGGCCGAGCGGATCGCGACCGTGAGCGACGAGTACCGCCACGCGACGATGGGCACGTTGCGGATCGCCTTCCTCTCGGGTGCGATCCTCGAGCTCGCGGCGACGCTCGGGATCGCGCTCGTCGCCGTCGTCGTCGGTGTTCGGCTGGCGGAGGGCGGAATCGGCTTCGAGCCCGCAT
>Ga0075343_1000032_pt1 | contig 31375 bp, 31 predicted proteins | sample RushOxbow_ThreeS_2_FD_120072 | JGI IMG/M metagenome (GOLD analysis project Ga0075343, IMG submission 120072) | Natural and restored wetland microbial communities from the San Francisco Bay, California, USA, that impact long-term carbon... | ecosystem: Environmental > Terrestrial > Soil >...
CAGTAGCGGCACGTGTTCAGCTGCGAGACGCGGAGGATCACGAGCTCCTTGGTGGCGAGGTCGACCGAGCCAGGCGCGTAGATCTGCGCGAGGAAGGGCATGAAGGTCTCGAGGAGGTCGGGCGCGTTGACGAGTGAGCGCGTCAGCGGCGACGCCGAGCCGTCGTCGCGGAAGAAGCCCTTCGCGGGCAGGGGCGCTTCGTCGTGCTCGAGGAGGCGCACGCGGCTCACAGTGTCCTCATATCACTGACGGTTCGGTCCGATCAACCGCGTAAGCCATTCCTAAGGGTTGTGACCGGCCGCCGGGTGGCCGTCGCGTCACACTCCGCGGTCGTGCGTGCACGGAGTACCTGGATGGCTGCCGCGGTGTTCGCCTCGCTCGCGATCGCGTCAACCGGCGTGGTGCGCGCCAGCGGCCACCAGATCGTCGACACCGGCCGCTACGAGCGCTACTCGGAGTTCGTCCAGGACGGGCTGCTCCCCTATCGCGACTTCGACGTCGAGTACCCGCCGGGAGCGCTGCTTCTGTTCATCGCTCCGTCGCTCGTCTCCGGCGGAAGCGATGCGTACTTCTGGACGTTCGCGGCGCTGATGGCGCTGCTGGGCGCCGCGGCGGTCCTCCTCACCGGGGTCTCGCTCGCTCGGCTCGGTCGCTCGCAGCGCGCGCGAGCCGCGGTACTCGGGCTGCTCGCCTTGTCCCCCGTCCTCTTCGGCGGCGTCCTCCTGACCCGCTTCGACGTCGCGGTTGCGGCGCTCGTGGCCGGCGCGACCCTGGCCGTCCTGTGCGCACGGCCACGCGTCGCCGCCGTGCTGCTCGGCCTCGGCGCCGCGGTCAAGCTCTACCCGCTGCTCGTCGTACCGCTCCTGGCGGCGCTGGTGCTGCGGCGCCGGGGGCCGCGCGAGGCAGCCGTCTCGGTCGCGTTGTCGCTCGGGGTGCTCGCAGCCGCCTACCTGCCTTTTGCGGCCCTGGCACCCAGCGGTGTCGCCGACAGTGTCTGGCGGCAGCTCTCCCGACCCCTGCAGATCGAGAGCCTCGGCGCAGGCGCCCTCGTAGTGCTGCACTCGCTCGTCGGGCTCGAGGTCGAGGGCGAGACGAGCTTCGGCTCCCAGAACCTCGTCGGGGCGACGGCAGCGGCGGTCGCCGTCACGCTGTCCCTCGCGGGTGCCGCTGCAATCCTCGCCACGCTCGTGCTGCACGGGCGAGGCGACGGAAGCGACGGGTCGTTCGTCCGTCATACGGCGGCCGTGCTCGTCGCGTTCGTCGCGTTCGGCAAGGTGCTGTCGCCGCAGTTCCTCGTGTGGCTCCTCTTCCCCCTCGCGCTCGTCGCCGGGCGACGCGGAGCGGCTGCAGGCGCATGCTTCGCTGTGGCGGCACTCGCTACGGCGATCTGGTTCCCGTGGCGCTACTTCGATCTCCCGCGCCAGCTCGACCCACTCGTCGCGTCGCTCGTCGTCCTGCGTGGAGCAGCGCTCGTGGCCGCGTTCGTCGTGCTCGTCTACCGGCCCGCGCGCTCGAGGAGCTGGTCGCTCGGTTCCGCGAAGCCGAACTTGCGGTAGAGCTCGTGCGCGTCACGCGTGTGCAGCAGCCACTTCGTGTGCGCCAACGGGCCGTCGTCGACGGAGAAGCGGACGAGCTCGACGCCCAGCCCGCGTCCGCGGTGCCCGTCCAGGAGAAAGACGTCCGCGAGGTACGACTGGACGTGCCCGTCGGACACGGTGCGCGAGAAGCCGACCAGCGCGCCTGTGCAGTAGAGACCGACGACGCGGGCGCCGCTCTCGATCAGCGCATCCTGCGTCTCACGCGTTCGTCCTTCGGCCCAATACGACGTCGTGAGATACGCATGCACCGCTTCGCGATCGATCCGCGCCGGGTCGTCGTCGAGCTCGTAGCCGTCGCCGAGGTCACGCCTCATACGGCGAGCGTACGGAGGCGGAACCCGCCGTGGAACTCGTACGAGGCGATGACGACGGCCAGCGTGTCACGCAGCGCGCGTTCGCCGAGCCCAAGTCCGTGCGCATCGGCGAGCGGGCTCCAGATCAGCGCGAGCATCCCGCGGAAGCCCTCAGGCGAGAGAAAGACCGTCTCGTCGGGCGCACACGCACTGCAGACGGCGCCTCCGGCGCGCGCCAGGTAGCCGACGAGGCCGTCCGTCCCTTCGCATTCGACGCAGCTCTCGAGGTGTGGCACGTAGCCCGAGAGCCACAACAGCTTGAGCTGGAACGCGAGTGCGAGCGGATCAAGGCCCGCGCGGCCACGCGCTCCGGAGGGGATCGTGTCCACCGCCGACAGGAATCGCGTCAGCGCCTCGAACGCGCGCTCGTTGCGCTCCTCTTCCACGAAGAGACGAAGCATCGCCTCGGCGCCGACGAGTCCGACCGACGACCGGTACGGGTCCTCGCGGGCGAGTCGGTGCGCGTCGACGAGCGAGACGCCCGTCACGGTGTGGAGCTCTCCCGAGCCCTGGTGGAGCATCAGCTCGACGTGCGAGAAGGGCTCGAGCCGCGCTCCGAACCGTGACTTCGTCTTGCGCACGCCCTTCGCGATAGCGCCAACGCGTCCCCGATCCGCGGTGTACACGTGGAGGATCCGGTCGGCCTCGCCGAAGCGAAACGACCGCAACACCACGGCTTCCGTCTTGACCGTCCGCCCCACGCGCCCAGTGTAGGCGGCGCTACGGCGAGGCTTGACAGCGCGGGCAGTACCACGTCCCGCGACCACCGACGCGGGTCTTCGTGATCGTCGCGCCGCAGCGATAGCAGCGGAGCCCGTCACGCCCATACGCCCGAAACTCGTCCTGCATCGTTCCGGACGCCCCGTCCGGAGCGGCGTAGTCGCGGAGCGTCGATCCCTGGCGCCGGATGCCCATGCGGAGGGCGGCACGGATCGCACGGGTCAGGCGAGCGACCTCAGCCGCGGCGAGGCAGTCCGCCGGCCGCAGCGGGTTGACCCGCGCACGCCAGAGCGCCTCGTCCGCGTAGATGTTCCCGAGACCGGCCACGATGCGCTGGTCGAGCAGGACCGTTTTCACGGGCCCACGCCGGCGCGCGAGCTGCGCGCCGAGCCAGCGTGCCGTGAAGCGCGGGCCGAGCGGCTCGGGGCCGTTCTTCGTCGCGAGATACGGCTCGAGGTCTGACTCTTCGAGGACGAGCCACGTCCCGAAGCGCCGGACGTCGCGATAGACCAGGCGCGAGCCGTCGTCGAGCTCGAGCACTGCGCGTTCGTGGGACACGGGCGTCCAGTGGAAGCCACCCGTCATGCGGAGGTGTACGAGGAGCCCGAGTCCGCTCTCGAACCGCAGCAGGAGGTATTTCCCTCGCCGCTCGACTGCGAGAACGCGATCTCCCTCGAGCTCCTCGGTGACCTCGAAGAGGTCGTGCGGGCGGGTTAGACGCGGGTCGAGGATCTCCACGCGCGCGAGCGTCCGGCCGACGAGCCGCGGTGCGAGCTTCGTCCGGACCGTCTCGACTTCTGGCAGTTCCGGCACTGCTACGCGACGACGTCGAGCAGAATGCAGTGCTCGGGCGGCGCGTCGTCGCCGATCTCGTACGCGGCCACGACGGCCTCTACGGCACGGGCCGCGGACTCCTCGTCACGCGCGTGCACCTCGGCGAGAGGCTGTCCCGCGTCGACCGTCTGACCGCGCTTCACGCTGCACACGACGCCGACCGAGTGGTCGATCCGGTCGTCCTTCGTCCGCCGGCCGCCGCCGAGCTCGAGCGACGCGATGCCGACCTGAAGCGCGGCGAGGCGCGTCACCACTCCGGAGCGGGGCGCCCGCACCTCCGCGACGACATTCGCGCCGGGCAGTGCAGCGAGGCTCGGATCGCCGCCCTGGGCGCGGATCCAGCGTTCGTACGCCGCTCGCGCCGAGCCGTCGGCCATCGCTCTCTCGGCCCGCAGCCTGCCCTCCTCGAGATCGATATCCAGATCCGACAGCGCGAGCAGGTGCGCACACGCGTCCAGCACCAGCTCCGTGAAGTCCTGGGGCCCTTCCCCCGAGATGGTCTCCACCGCCTCGCGGATCTCCAGCGCGTTCCCGACGGTCGCACCGAGCGGTTGATCCATGTCCGTCAGCAGGCACACCACCTCACGCCCCGCCCGCCGGCCGATATCGACCATCTGCTCGGCGAGGACGCGCGCATCGTCGAGCGTTTTCATGAAGGCCCCGTCGCCGACCTTGACGTCGAGGACGATTGCGTCGGCACCCGCGGCGAGTTTCTTGGACATGATCGAGGAGGCGATGAGCGGGGCGATGTCGACGGTCGCCGTCACGTCGCGCAGCGCGTAGAGCCTCTTGTCGGCGGGAACGAGGTCGCCAGTTTGACCGATGATCGCGAGGCCGATCTCGCGCACCTGCTGGACGAACTGGTCGATCCCGAGCTCGACGTCGTACCCCGGGATCGACTCGAGCTTGTCGAGTGTGCCGCCCGTATGGCCGAGGCCGCGGCCGGACATCTTCCCGAACGGCACGCCGCAGGCCGCGACGATGGGACCGACCGCGATCGACGTCTTGTCTCCCACCCCGCCCGTCGAGTGCTTGTCGACCACCCGGCGGCCGAGCGCCGCGCTCAGGTCGATCGTGTCCCCGGAGCGGATCATCGCGTCCGTCAGGGCGTGCGTCTCGCGCCCGCTGAGCCCCTTGAAGTAGACGGCCATGCACCACGCGGCCATCTGGTAGTCGGGCACGTCGCCCCGCGTGAAGCCGACGACCAGCTCTGCGATCTCCTCGTCGGAGAGCTGCTCGCCGTTCCGCTTGCGCTCGATGAGATCTGCGGCGCGAATCACGCCCCGGAGGCTACTCGGACGGCAGCGGTGTCAACACGACGGGCTGACGATGATCGCGGCGATCACAGCGACGAGGCTGCGCGGCGCGACAGCCGAGCGGATCCGGTTCCGCTACGTACTCCTCGCGCAGTGCACCGGGTCGTTCGAGCGTCAAAGCTCGATGACGCGGCCCGGAAGGCGCTTCCCCGGGGCCTTCCCTCCCAGCCAGGCGTTCACGGTCGCTCCCACGTCGGCGAACTCGCCCTCCTCGTGGATGCGCCCCGCCGCGTTGCGGCCGGCCGCGTAGGCGAGCAGCAGCGCATGCTCACGCGAGTGATCCGTCGACTCGGTCGTCGGATCGCAGCCGTGGTCGGACGTCAGGATCAGCAGGTCGCCGGGATGCAGAGCCTCGAGGATGTCCGGCAGGCGCCGGTCGAAGTCCTGCAGGCAGCGGTGGAAGTTCACCGGGTCGTTGCGGTGACCCCAGAGCATGTCGGTCTCCACGAGGTTCACGAACACGAGCCCGGAGTCGATGTTCTCGAGCAGCTCGATGGTCCGGTTGATGCCGTCGACGTTCGACTTCGTCGGGAACGAGTCGTCGACGTCGCAGCCGGCGAAGATGTCCGAGATCTTCCCGACGCCGTAGACCGTGTTGCCCGCGTCGCGCACCGACGACAGGTAGTTGGGCCGGCGCGGCTCGAGCGAGAAGTCGTGGCGGTTCGGCGTGCGCTCGTAGTTCCCCGGCTCCCCGAGGAAGGGCCTCGCGATGACACGTCCGACCGCGTGCCTGCCCGTGAGGATCTCCCGCGCGACCCGGCACCCGTCGTACAGCTCCTCGAGCGGGATCGTCTCCTCGTGCGCCGCGATCTGGAAGACCGAATCGGCCGACGTATAGACGATCCACTTCCCGGTCTGCTGGTGCTCCTCGCCGAGCTCCTGGATGATCTCCGTCCCCGACGCCGGCCTGTTGCCGAGGACTCCGCGCCCCGTCTGATTCATGAACGGGTCGATCACGTCGTCGGGGAAGCCGTGCGGATACGTCGGGAACGCGGTGGGGGTGACGACGCCGATGAGCTCCCAGTGCCCGGTCGTCGTGTCCTTGCCCTTCGAGCGCTCCACCAGCCGGCCCGCGACCGCCGGCGCTCCTGGCTGCGGCGGGCAACCCTCGAGCTCCATAACGTTCCCGAGACCGAGCGCCTCGAGGTTGGGCAGGTCGAGTCCACCGACGGCTCTGGCCGTGTTGCCGAGGGTGTTCGAGCCTACGTCTCCGTAGTCCTCGGCATCCGGCAACTCTCCAGCGCCGACGGCGTCAAGCACGATGACGCACGCCCGCGGCATTGCGGGGCTATTCTACGGCCGCTTTGAGCGACGCCCTCGGACTAGTGCTGCTCGTCGTCTACATCGTCGGTATCGTCGGCCTCGCCGCGGGGATCACGTGGGCCGTGATCAGGATCTTCCCGACCGAGCGGAAGCCGAAGAACCCGGACAAGCAGGAGTCGACGCATCCACCCGGCGACTCGGATGGCGGCGGCAAGCTGTTCCGCAAGTCGAAGCGCGCAGCGACCTAGCCGACGCCGACCGCGAGCGCGTCGCCGAGCGGCGTGTACTTCATCCCGTGCGCCTCGCTCACGGCTTCGTACGTGAGCATGCCGCCGATCGCGTTGACGCCCCGCGCCAGCTCGGGATTGTCGCGGATGGCCGTGATCGGACCAAGATCCGCCAGCTGCTCGACGTACGGAAGCGTCACGTTCGTGAGGGCACGCGTCGAGGTGATCGGCACGGCACCGGGCATGTTCGCGACGCAGTAGTGGATGACACCGTCGACCGTGTAGACGGGATCATCGTGGGTGGTGGCCCTGGACGTCTCGGCGCAGCCGCCCTGGTCGATCGCGACGTCGACGAACACCGAGCTCTCCTTCATCGTCGGGAGCATCTCGCGCGTGATGAGCTTCGGCGCGAGCGCGCCCGGGATGAGCACGGCGCCGATCGTGAGGTCGGCCTCCTTGATCGACTCCTCGAGCTGGAGCGCCGACGACATGAGGAGCTGTACCCGCCCGGACAGGATCTGCTCGAGGAAGCGCATGCGCTCGACCGAGCGCTCGAGGATCGTGACCTGCGCGCCCATCCCGAGCGCGATGACCGCGGCGTTGTAGCCGACCATCCCGCCGCCGATCACGAGTACGCGCGCCGGCGCGACACCCGCCACACCGCCCAGGAGGATGCCGCGGCCGCCTTTCGGCTTCTCGAGGTGATCCGCGCCGGCCTGCGCCGCGAGCCTGCCCGCGATCTCGCTCATCGGCGCCAGGAGTGGGAGCGCGCCGCGGTCGGTCTCGACGGTCTCGTAGGCAATCGCGGTGATTCCGGAGTCGACGAGCGCACGCGTCAGCGGCTCGTCGGCGGCGATGTGGAGGTAGGTGAAGAGGGTGAGGCCCTCGCGGAGCCGCGGGTACTCGGAGGCGATCGGCTCCTTCACCTTCAAGAGGAGGTCGGCGGACGACCAGACGTCGTCGACCGTCGCGATCGTCGCCCCGGCGCGTTCGTAGGCTTCGTCGGCGAAGGCACTGCCAACCCCAGCCCCGGTTTCGACGACGACCTCGTGCCCCTTGAGGACGAGCTCACGCGCGCCGGCGGGCGTCAGCGCGACGCGGTACTCCTGCTGCTTGATCTCCTTCGCGACCCCGACCCGCATCGCGCGGGACTGTAACCGTTCGGAGATCAGTCGAGCGCGGCGACAGCGCCTGCGTAGAAGGCGGCGGCAGCGGTGAGGTCGCCCACGGAGATGGAGTCCTCGCCGAGGATGCCTGCCCCCGCGATCTCCGGCGACGAGGGCCCGCACATCACCGTGGGCACGCCGAGCGAACATGGATAGCCGGCATCGAACGTGTACGGCGGCACGAACGTGTCGAGTCGACGACCGAGCGCCGCAGTCGCGCCCGCCTGGAGCGCGCGGACGACGATGTCGTCCTCGGAGACCAGCGCCGGATGCATGACCGGACCGGCGCCGACGCTCACCGGGAGGCCCTCGAGCGCGGCGGCGATCTGCGCAAGCACGTCGGCCTCGGTGTCGCCCGGCAGTGTCCTGCGATCCAGCACCAGTCGGCACCACGCCGGGATCGTGTGCGGCGCGATCGGCCCGCACTCGAGCTTGTATGGAACGAGGGCTCGCGGGCCGAGCAGCGGATGGGGATCGTCTCCGAGGTGAATCGCGGCCAGACGCGACTGAACCTCGGCCACGAGCGGGATCGGATTCTCGCCCAGCCACGGTGAGCTCGAGTGCGTCGAGCGGCCGTGGATCTCGACGACGACGTCGACCCGGCCGCGGTTCCCGAGCGAGATGCGGTTCTCGGTGCCGACGACGAGAACGGCACCGAGGGGCAGCGGGTCGAGCCCTCTGAAGAGCGCCTTCGCGCTCGTGTGGCTCGACCCGCCCTCGGAGCTCACCGCGATCGCCATCCGGCCTGCGAGGTCGAAGCCTTCTCGGCGGAGGAGATCCACCGCCGCGCAAACCGACGCGAGAGCACCTTTGCTCTGCCCGGCACCGAGCCCGCTCCACCGCTCCACATCGCCCGCGCCTGCGCGCCGCGCGCGGAGCGGATCGGCCATCTCGTTGCCGTGGTGAAGCGCCGGGTACGCCACGAACAGGAGCTCACCGCCGCCGGACGGACCGAACGTGCAGATGACGTTGTTGAGCTCGTCGATCCTGACGTCGCCACCGAGCTCGACGAGAGCCGGCGCCGCAACATCGTGTGCAAAGGCGACGACGCGGGGGTCGTCCGGCGCGATGCGGTTCTCCCCGACGCGCGCGCCGGTGTCGGCTGCGACGAAGCGCTCGAACAGCCGCCAGAGGCGGTCACGATCCACGTCGGCCGGCGTCACGTGCGGAACCGAGGGATGACGTCACGTGCGTATGCGGCGAGGACGGCGTCCGGCAGCGTGTACGAGGAGACATGACGGACGTAGAAGCTCGTCGCCCCGGCGTCTGCCGCAGCGCGAAGCCGCTCCACGCAATCCGTTACCGAGCCGACGAGGCAGTACGCATCGGCGAACCGGAGTGCGGTGTCGTCGTCGACCCACTCCCTCGCGGCAGCGGATGCCTCGTCCCAGTCCTTCGCGTGCGACATGTCCGGGTAGATGCCCGCGATCACCTCGGGCGGGTCGATGTCGACCCCGATCGCGCGCAAGGCCTCGCGCCCGCCCGTCTGCGCCATCGCGACGACATACGGGCGCACGATGCTCGCCGCCTCGCCCAGATCGTCCGTGACGTGACAGATCGTCCCGACGCACACGTCGAACGCGTCCAGGTCGCGGTGCGCTCGCGCCGCGCCGAGTGCCAACCGCTCGACCGTTGTCGCCACGAGCTCGGGCCGGAACCCAGAGAGAAAGATCGCGCCGTCGCACAGCTCACCCGCGAGGCCGAGCGCCCTCGGCGCGTTCGCGGCAAGGTAGATCGGCACGGGATTCTCGGCGGGAGCATCGAGCCGCATCCGGCGGCCGTCGAACGAGACAGCCTCCCCCGCGATGAGCGCCCGCAGGATCTCGAGCTGGTCCCGCAGCCTGTCGATGCGTGTGGGCCGCAGGCCGAGCGTCTTGATCGAGCTGTCGCCGGTCCCGACACCGAGGATCACGCGGCCCGGGGCAAGCTCGTCGAGGGTGGCCGCGGCGGACGCCGTAACCGACGCGTGCCGCGTCTCGACGTTCGTGACGCAGGTGCCGAGCTTGATCCTCGACGTCTCCCGCGCCGCAAGTGCGAGAGTCGCCCAGACATCGCGCCAGAGGAACTGCGAGTCGGGCAGCCAGGCGATGTCGAAGCCGCCGTCCTCGGCGCGGGCGACGAACTCGGCGACCTCGCCGGCGCTCCGGCAGGGCGGAATGCGGAGCCCGAACGTCGCACTCATCGTCCTCGCGCCAGCCTCTCGACGTATGCGCGTTCCTCGGCACCGAGCCAGGGAGGCGAGCCTGCCGCCGCGTTGGACAGCGCACGCTCGCCTCGCGACGTCGCAGGGATCACGAGGTCGGCGCGCGGGTCGGACAACACCCATTTGAGGAGGGCCTGCGCCCAGGTCTCGATGCCGTAGGCGCGGAGCGGGTCGAGCGCCTCGTCGGGTGGAGGATGCCGCAGCAGAGGTGCGCCGGTACCGCCGAAGGGGCGCATGACGACCACAGCGATCCCGAGCTCCTCTGCGAGCGGCAGCAACCGCGCCTCGGCCTCGCGCTCGGACGGGTTCAGCGGGATCTGCACGGTGTCGAAGCGGCCCGTGCGCAGCGCCCGCTCGAGCTCGCCGAACGAGCCCGAGCTCCAGTGCGTGGCGCCGAGCCGGTCGACGCGCCCCGCCTGGCGCTCCTCCTCGAGCCACGGAAGATGCCGTTCCCAGGCGACGAGGTTGTGCACCTGCTCGATCTCGACGCGGCCGAAGAATCCCCGCTGTGCTGCGTACTGAGCGCGGCCCTCCTCGGGGCTCGACGCCCAGATCTTGGTCGCTATCGACGAGCCGACCCGTCGGCCGTCGAGCGCAGCGCCGAGCGAGCGCTCCGCGCCGCCGTACATGGGCGACGAGTCGAATACGAGAGTCCCCGCGGCGAGCGCGGCGCCGACCACCTCACGCGCCAGTCCGGTGTCGGAGTCGAACGTCTCGTGGGTGCCGAGCCCGACGACCGGCCCGAGGCGCCGGTTCTCCACCTACTTCGTCTCGCGCGCGACGTCGATCAGCGCGAGCGTCACCTCGACCATGCCCTCGAGGTCGGCGACGGAGATGCGCTCGTCGGGCGTGTGGATGTCGGTCATTCCGTTGGCGAGGTTCACGCACTGAAGGCCTCGCGCGTTGAAGACGTTCGCGTCAGCCCCGCCACCGGACAGCGCGTAGGTCGGCGTGTAACCGGCCCGAGCGAGTGCTTCGGCCGCTATCCGCACGGGTGCGTCTGACTCCCGGAAGCGGTAGCCGGGGAAGCTCGGCCGCACCTCCGACTCGACCTCGCAGTCGACGAGGCTCGCAGCGAACGCGGCGCTCTCGACCATCTCGCGCGCGAGCTCGATCGCCTTGCGCTCGTCCTGGGAGCGCACTTCGGCCGTGAACGAGCACCACTCGGGGACTACGTTCCGCGCCGTCCCGCCCGTGATGACGCCGACGTTCGCGCTCGTCTCGTCGTCGACGCGTCCGAGCCTGAAGTCGGCGATCGCCTGCGCTGCTGCCGCGATGGCGGAGCGCCCGTCTTCCGGGTGCATGCCTGCATGGGCCGCCGTGCCGTGGAAGCGGAAGTCGAGGAGGCGTGCGTGCGGCGACCCGAGCACGATCTCGCCGATCGCCGCGCCCTGGTCGTAGACGTAGCCGGTCGTGGCGACGAACCGCGTGTGATCGAACGCATCCGCGCCGCGCAGCGAGACCTCCTCCTGTGGCGTGAACAGAAGCTCGATCCCGGCGTGGTCACGCCCCTCCTCGAGCAGGCGGCGCACCGCCTCGAGCATGACGACGACCGCCGCCTTGTTGTCGGAGCCGAGGATCGTGCCGGCCGCGTTGCGGATTACCCCATCCTCTCCGACGACGGGGTCGATGGCCGCCTCCGGCGGGACGGTGTCCGTATGGGCGCAGAAGAAGATCGGCGTACCACCACCGTTCGTCGACGGGATCCGGCAGTAGACGTTCCCGGCGTCGCCGCCGAGCCGCGCAGCTGCATCGTCCTCGTCCCACTCCAGCCCGAGACCGCTCAGGTAGGCGGTCACGCGATCGGTGACGACGCGCTCCTGGCCGGACGGGCTGGGAAGGGCGCACAGCTCGAGGAAGAGGTCGACGAACGGCGAGCTCAGCTGCTGCTGCGACACCCGGCAGATCCTAGGCGCGTCACCGAGCGGCGGCGCGTACAGCGGAGCGCGAGCGCGAGCGGTCGAGCGCTGCCGCGACGAACTCGCGGAAGAGCGGCGCCGGGCGCGTCGGGCGCGACTTGAACTCCGGGTGGAACTGGCTCGCCACGAACCACGGATGGTCCGGCAGCTCGACGACCTCGACGAGGCGTCCGTCCTGGAACGTCCCGGAGACGACCAGGCCGCCGTCGACGATCTGCTGTCGGAGCTCGTTGTTGACCTCGTAGCGGTGCCGGTGCCGCTCGTGCACGACCGGCTCGTCGTAGACCTCTCGCGCGCGTGTGCCCTCCTCGAGCTCGACCGCCTGGGCGCCGAGCCGCATCGTCCCGCCGAGGTCCTCGATCTCCTTCTGCTCGGGCAGGAGGTCGATGACGGGGAACGGCGTCTCGGGATCCATCTCGGTCGAGTTCGCCCCGTCCAGGCCGCAGACGTGGCGCGCGAACTCCGATACGGCGACGTGCATGCCGAGGCAGATTCCGAGGTACGGGATCTCCTGCTCGCGCGCGACCTGGCAGGCCAGAATCTTCCCTTCCCACCCGCGCGAGCCGAAGCCGCCCGGAACGAGGACGCCGTCGACCTGTTCGAGTTCGTGCAGCGCCTCCTCGTAGGACATGTTCTCGGCGTCGACCCAGCGCACGTGGACCCGCGCGCCGGAGTGAACGCCGGCGTGCTTGAGCGCCTCGTGGACCGAGAGGTACGCGTCGTGGAGCTTGACGTACTTGCCGACGAGCGCGATCTCGACGTCCTCGCGCAGCTCGTGCGTGCGCTCGATGAGCTCCGCCCACTCGCCGAGCTCCGCGACGGGCGCACCGATCCCGAGCTTCTCGCAGACGAGGGTGTCGAGCCCCTCGGCCTGGAGCACCTGTGGGATGAGGTAGACGTCGGGGACGTCGGGCGAGCCGATGACCGCGTGGCGGTCGACGTCCGCGAAGAGCGCGATCTTCTCGCGGATGTCGTCGGAGAGCGGCTCGGTCGAGCGGCAGACGACGATGTCGGGGTGGATGCCGATGCGGCGGAGCTCGTTCACCGAGTGCTGCGTGGGCTTCGTCTTCAACTCACCGGCGGCATCGAGGAACGGCACGAGCGTCACGTGCAGGTAGAGGACGTTCTCCGGCCCGACCTCGCGGCGGAACTGGCGGATCGCCTCGAGAAACGGCAGCGACTCGATGTCGCCGACGGTGCCGCCGATCTCGGAGATCACCACGTCGGCCGGGGAGACCTTCTCCGCCCGGCGGATCCGCGCCTTGATCTCGTTCGTGATGTGCGGGATGACCTGCACCGTCGCGCCCAGAAACTCGCCCTTCCGCTCCTTGCGCAGTACCGCGTCCCAGATCGCGCCGGCCGTGTGGCTGGCATTGCGCGAGAGGTTCTCGTCGATGAAGCGCTCGTAGTGGCCGATGTCGAGGTCGGTCTCCGCCCCGTCCTCCGTGACGAAGACCTCGCCGTGCTGGAACGGGCTCATCGTGCCCGGGTCGACGTTCAGGTACGGGTCGAACTTCTGAGCCGAGACGGAGAGGCCGCGGGCCTTGAGGAGGCGTCCGAGCGACGCGGCCACGATGCCCTTCCCCAGCGCGGAGACCACACCACCCGTGACGAACACGTACCTGGCCACGGGTTCTCACCGTACCAGGCGCGCAGGCGGGTGCCCGGAGCTGAGGATCCGTGCGGCGCGGGCCCCTCGAGGATCAGGCCTGCGCGGCCTGACCCCCGAGGGTCGCGATGAACTCAGCACCGCCCGCCATGCGCTCGAGCTCCTCCCGCCGCAGCAGCTCGTCGAGCTCCTCGATGCGCGTGTGGGTGGGGTCACCCGGAATCTTCGCGACGCGGAAGTGCGTGTCGGCGACGCTCGCGATCTGCGGGAGGTGTGTGATCGTGAGCACCTGCGCGCGCTCTGCAAGCCGCTGGAGCGTCGCCGCGACCGCGTGGGCCGTGACACCGCCGACGCCGGCGTCGATCTCGTCGAACACGAGCGTCTCGCCGCCCGCAACCGCAGCGAGCGCAAGCGCTACGCGCGACAGTTCGCCGCCCGAAGCCGTCTCCGCGACCGGCCCGAACGGGAGACCCGGGTTCGGGCGGACGAGAAATGCGACCGCGTCCGTTCCGGTCGAACCGGCCTCGCGCTCGCGAAGCTCGACCAGGAACTCACCGGCGCCCATCCCGAGCGACGCGAGCTCGGCAGAGACGGCGTCGGCGAGCGCCGAGGCGTTCGCCCGGCGATCGGCGGCGAGCGCCTGGGCCAGTTCCTCGACCCGCTCCTGCGCGGCGGCCACTGCCCGGGCCGCGGTCTCGACGGGATCTCCGTCGACTGCCGAGCGGTCGAGCTCCTCCCGTGCGGCCTCGGCCCGCGCGAGCAGCTCGCCGTAGCTGGACACGCCGAACCGCCGCTGGAGATCCGCGAAGGATTGAAGTCGTTCTTCGATCCCCTCGAGTGCGGCGGGCTCCGCGTCGAGACCGGCGACGAAACGGTGGAGGTCGCTTCCCACCTCGCCCAACCGGACGGCGAGGTCGCGGAGCTCCTCAGCGGAGGCGCCGAGCTCGGGCGCGATGCGCTCGAACGGCGCAATCGCGCGCTCGGCCCGCGTTGCGAGCAGCGCGGCCCCCTCTCCTTCCTCCGGTGAGAGCGCCAAGGCCGCGTCGCTCGCCCCCGCCAGCAGCTCGTCCAGATGCCGAAGTCGCTCCCGTCGCGTCCTGAGCTCGTCCTCGTCGCCCGGCGTCATCCCCTCCGTGGCCTCGACAAGCGCATGCAGCTCCGCCAGGCGCCGGTCGACGGCGTGCGCGTCGCGCGCGAGCTCCTCATGGTGCCGGCGAGCGGCGCCGAGGTCGGACCAGGCTCGCCGCAGCTCGGCACGCCGTGCCAGCTGCTCCGTGCCACAGAAGGAATCGAGCACGTCGAGCTGGTACGAGGCCCGCGCGAGGCGCCGTTGCTCGAACTGGCCGGACATCGCGACCAGTCGCTCGACCGCACCGGCGAGGTCCTCGCGCGCGACTGCTCGTCCCCACGCGTATGCGCGTGTCCGCCCGTCGGCGAAGACGCGCCGCGCGGCCACGAGGCCCGACTCGCCCTCGGGGCGGAGATCCGCAAGCGTCGAGAGTTCCTCCTCGTCGAAGAACCCGGCGGGCAGGTCGAGCTCGGCCTCGACGTACGCCTCGGCACCGGCGGAGCCGATCGCGCTCGCGTCCGTCTTGGCGCCGAGCAGGAGGCCGATCGCCTGGGCGAAGATCGTCTTCCCGGCACCGGTCTCGCCGGTGACCGCGTTCAGACCCGGCCCGAAGGAGAGCTCCGCCTCGCGAACGAGGACCAGGTTCTCGATGCGAAGGCGTCGCAGCATGCCGCGCGACAGTAGCCGACGGGTGCCCCTTGTACGCTCGCGCCGCGTGCGTCCCGCCATCCGCGATCTCGCCCTCGTGCTCGGCGCCTCCTGGCTCGCGAGGGGCCTCTTCGTGCTCGCGATCGGCGACGCGCACTCGCTCGACGTCGACTACTGGGAGGGCGCGCTCGCGGCACAGGACGCAGGCCAGAATCCGTACGAGACCGGCGTCCTCAACTGGCCTCCACTGTGGCTCATGGTGATCGTGGGCGTGGACTACCTCGCCAACGTGGCGGACGTGGCGTTCTGGTCGGCACTCCGCGTCTACCTCGTCCTCGTCGAGTCCTTCCTCGTGGTTGCGCTCTACGCGACCATCGTGTCCAACGGCGGCGAGCGCGTCGCCACCCGGCGAGCGCTCCTTGTGGGGATCGCCCTCAACCCCGTCGCGATCATCCTGATCTGTCAGCAGGGCAACAGCGACGTCCAGGTCGGGCTCCTCGTCACGCTCGCCGTTGCAGCACTGGCAGCGCACGCGCGATCGCGCGACGTCGTGATGTGGCTCGCGGGCAGCCTGTTCCTGGGGCTGGGAGTCCTGGCGAAGACGGCGCCGCTCGTGCTCGCTCCGCTGCTTGCGCCGGGTGCCCGGCTACTGACCTGGTCGGGGCGCGGACTCGGTGCGGCGCTTGTCCTCGGGCCGGCGGCGCTCGGCGTGGGCGTGATCCTCGTGCTCGCGCCGACGGCTGTGTGGGACCACGTCATCGGCTACAGATCGACCCGAGGCTTCTTCGGCCTCTCGGGCATGGTCACCGAGTTCGGCGCGTTCGAGTTTCGCTTCGCGGTGGTCTCTCTCGCCGCGCTCGCAGCTCTCGGTGCTATCTCCTGCCTCTGGCGCAGGTCCTCTCCATCATCGGCCGGTGAGATCTTCCTCATCGGCTCGGCAACAGCGGTCGTGGGCGTCGTGTGGCTCGTCACGGCCTTCGACCGGTTCACCGATTTCGATGCGCGCGAGCGCTACTCGACGGCGTTCACGCTCGCCGTCGTCGTCGCGGTTGCCTGGCTCTGCTATCGGCTGTGGGGAGAAGAACCGCCGGGTGAGTCGCGCCTCTTCCTGCTCGTCGCCGTGATCTTCATGAGCGTCGTCGCGTTCGGGCCCGGGTACGGCGCTCAGTACGCGTACTGGTTCCTGCCCGCTCTCGTGGGCACGTACGTGCTCCTGGACGACGGATGGCGCACCGTCCTGAGGGTCGCGTGGATCGTCGCGGCGCTCACCTACGGAGTCGAATACGCATTCGTCCCGTTCATCGGTGCCTGGGCGGTCGCGATGTTCGGCGAGACGCGGTGGATGACCGACCTGGCAGACGAACTCGCGACCCCGCACCACTGGGTGGTCTTCCGCCTGCCCCTGTTCGTGACCTACCTCGTCGTGATCGCGGCCGGCCTCGACCGCCTCGCGCGGCGCGACGAAGCGGCCTCCGCCTAGGACGCGAAGCTCTGCCGGTAGCGCCGCACGAATGTCGCCTCAGGGAGCGTGGCGAGCAGGGAGCGCTCCGAGCCGATGCGCACCACCGCGCGCTCCGCCTTCGCCAGGGTGCCCACCTGATGCCCGTCGACGAGCACTCCGGCCTCGACGTCCCCGGAGCGATTCCAGACGATGACATCCGAGCCGGGCGGCACGACGAGGGGTCGGGCATGCAGCGAGTGCGCCGCGACGAACGTGAGCGCGATCGCTTCGAGCCCCCACATGAGCACCGGCCCTCCGTTCGACAGGTTGTAGGCAGTCGAGCCCGACGGGGTCGAGCAGATGATTCCGTCGCACGGCTGCCGCCCTAGCTCCTCCCCGCCGATCGCGAGCTCGAGCTCGATCATGCGACCGAGCGATGCGCTCGTGACGACGACGTCGTTCACCGCTACGGACCTCGCCGACGGCAGGACGAGCTCGAGCGTGGGCAGTTCTACGACGTCGTACTCGCCCGCGAAGACCCGCCCGAGCCCCGCCTCGAGATCGCGACGGCCCATGGAGCTGAGGAACCCCACGCGACCGAAGTTCACCCCGATGACGGGGATGCCGGTTCCGAGGAACCGCGCGAGCGCCCGAAGGACAGTTCCGTCGCCGCCGAGCACGACCACGAGATCGGCACCCGCTACCTCGCCCGACGCCGCGAGCCCGTGCTTCTCGCCTTCGTCCGGGCCGACCACGAGCTCCACGCCGTGCTCCTGCGCGACCGCCTGGAGCCGGGCGATGCCCGAGCCGATCTGCTCAGCCTTCCCGTGCGTGAGCACCGCAGCGCGGGTGACGCGCCTAGCCAACGGCGTCTGCGATCCAGCGGTCGATGTCATCAGAGGTGGTCTCGCCGGGTCGGTGCTGGAGGTGGATGAAGAACTCTCGGTTCCCCTTGGGGCCGGGCAGACCGGAGTCTACGACCCCGACGGTCACGCCAGACCAATCCGCGGCGGCGTCGATCACCGTACGCAGCACGCGGCGTTGCACCTCCGGATCTCGAACCACGCCTTTGGTCACCTCGGCCCGACCGGCCTCGAACTGCGGCTTGACGAGCACGACCGACTCCCAGCCCTCGCGTGCGAGCGCGAGCACCGGCGGGAGCGCCGTCGTCGCGGAGATGAACGAGACATCGCACACGACGAGCTCGGGGGCGAACGGGAGCTCCGTGAGCGACCGCGCGTTCACGCGCTCCAGAACGGTGACGCGCGGGTCGTCACGGAGGCGAGGATGGAGCTGTCCGTATCCGACGTCGATCGCGATCACGCGAGCGGCGCCGGCTTGCAGGAGGCAGTCCGTGAACCCCCCGGTCGAGGCGCCGACATCGGCGCACGCGAATCCAGTGGGAGCGATTCCGAACGCGTCGAGGGCGTTCCTCAGCTTCTCGCCCCCACGGGAGACGTAGCGCGGGGGCCGCTCGACCTCGAGCTCCACGTCGTCGGCGACCTGTTCGCCGGGCTTCTCGTGACCGCGCACGAGGCCGGCCAGCACCATGGCCTGAGCCTGCGACCTCGTCTCGGCGAACCCACGCTCGACGAGGACGACGTCGAGTCGCCTCTTCGCCATCGTCTGCGAGGCTAGAGCATCAGTCGAGCGAGACGCGACGGGCGGCGATCAGTCGCGCGCCGTAGTTCGTGCGCGCGAGCCGCACGACCTCGACACTGCGACCCGTCTCCGGCGAGTGCACCATGCGGCCGTTCCCGGCGTAGAGACCGACGTGGCCCAGCCCCTCGAAGAACAGGACGTCGCCCGGCTCCAGGCGCGACTCACGCACGCGACGGCCCGTGCCGTACAACGCGTACGAGTTGTGCGGGAGCTCGACTCCGACACGGCCGTAGGCCCACCGCACGAGGCCGGAGCAGTCGAATCCCGTCTCGGGCCGCTCGCCTCCCCAGCGATACGGCGTCCCGAGCATCCCGAGCGCATGGCGCACGGCCCGTTCGCCGGGAGTCGGAGCCGAGCGAGCCGCGGCGTTCGGCCCGCGCTCGGACTCGTCGACGATCGCGCCGGCCGGCGACGTCAGAGCTCCCGCAGCAGCGATCGCGGCGAAGGAGGACAGGATGCGTCGAAGGCGTGGGGACATCGGGAGAGGAGAGACGGTCGCCGCACGCGCGAAGAGGGCGCGCGCAGCCGGCCTGGTCTGTTCGGAGCTCGCTCAGGGTAGCCAGAACGTCGGCTGCGTCATCCCCCGACCGGGCTCCCTCATCCGGTACGGACGGCGAGCGCGTCCACGAGCCCCGAGAGCACGCCGGCATCGACCGCAGTGCCGGCGAGCGCCTCGCGCGCGCGCAGCGCAGCCGCTCCGGCAAGCTTCTCCGTCGCCGCGCGACCCATCTGCTCCACGTATCCGTCACCGTCGAGCAGGTCGTCGACGGTCTGAAACAGGAGCCCGACCGCGTCGCCGAACCGCAGCCACTCGCCACGCTCCGCAGCGGGGACGGCTGCGACCTCGAGCCCCACCCGAACCGCCGCGACGAACAGGCGCGCCGTCTTGAGGCGATGCAGTTCCTCGAGATCGCCCGGAGCCACGCCGATGTCGCGGTACTGGCCGGCGATCATCCCGAGCGTCGCATCCGCCAGCTCCGCCGCGATGGCAGTCGACTCGTACGTCAGCGCCAGCCGGAAGGCCTCCGCGAGAAGCGCGTCGCCGGCGAGGATCGCCGCGCCCTCGCCGAATGCGACGTGGGCACTCGGCCTGCCGCGGCGCTCGTCGTCGTCGTCCATCGCCGGCAGGTCGTCGTGCACGAGCGAGAAGGTGTGGACGAGCTCGATCGCACACGCTCCGGGGAGCGCACGCTCAACCGCCGCACCGGCGGCCTCGGCGACGGCGAGGCAGAGCACGGGCCGGATCCGCTTCCCGCCGGAGCCGAGCGAGTAGTGGAGTACGTCCTCCAACGCCCCGAGCTCCGGATGGAGCGGCAACGAGCCCAGGTACGTCTCGACCGCGGCGCGGAGCTCGTCAGCCGGTCGCATCCGCGAGCCCGCGAGCGCGGGTGAGCTCCGTCTCGATCTGTCGAGCAAGCTCGGCGAGCTCCGTTATGAGGTCGACCGCGGCATCACCGTCGACGTCGTTCGCCTCAGCAAGTCGTTCGAGCTCGCCCCGCTTCTCGTCGAGCGAGCGGAGAAGTTGCTCTGCGCGCGCCAGGGCATCGTCAACGGGCGACGTCACGCTGCCTCCTCCCGCGCAATGCGCGCCAGCACGCCGTTTACCAGCCGCCCCGCGTCTTCCGACGCGTAGCGCTTCGCGAGCACGACGGCCTCGTTGATCGCGACCTCGCGCGGCACCGTGTTCTCCTCGAGCTCGTACACGCCGATGCGCAGGATATTGCGCTCGACGGCGCCGAGGCGGTCGGCCGGCCAGTCCGGCGAGGCGGAGGAGATCCGGCCGTCGAGCGCATTCGCCCGCGCGGACACGACTTCGGCGAGCTGGAGCGCGAATGCGGCGGGCTCGCCGTCGTAGAGCGAAGCGAGCTCCTGTCCGGTGAGATCCCACTGGTAGAGGAGGTAGAGCGCCTGCCGGCGCGCGGCCTTACGGCTCGTCGGCTTCGTCATACGCGGGCCAGCGACGGGAGCCGGTCTTCGAGCTCTTCGAGCGTCGAGGTCGAATAGTCGCCGCTCCGAAACTCCGGCGATCCGAGCAGGTCGAGCGCGAGATCGCGTGTGGTCGGGATACCCTCGACCGCGAGCTCGCGCAAGGCGCGCTCGGCGCGCGAGATCGCGGCGTCGCGGTTCTCGTCCCAGACGATCAGCTTCGCGATCAGCGAGTCGTAGTACGGCGGTATCTCCGCGCCTGCGCGGATGGCGGTGTCGACGCGCACACCCGGCCCGAGCGGGAGATCGAAGCGGGTGATGGCGCCGGGGGCCGGAAGGAAGCCGCGGGCCGGATCCTCGGCGTTGATCCGGATCTCGATCGCGTGCCCGCGCCGCGCCACGCGGCCCGTCGTGCCGAGAGCCTGACCGGCCGCGATGCGAATCTGCTCGCGGACGATGTCGACCCCGGTCACGAGCTCGGTGACGGGATGCTCAACCTGAAGCCGGCAGTTGACCTCGATGAAGTAGAACGAGCCGTCCGGCCCGACGAGGAACTCGAACGTGCCGGCGTTTCGGTACCCGATGACCTCGCACGCTCGGGCGACCGTCTCCTCCATCGCCTCGCGTGCTGTCTCGTCCAGCGCGGCCGAGGGCGACTCCTCGACGAGCTTCTGGTGCCGCCGCTGGATCGAGCACTCGCGCTCCCCGAGGGTGAGCACGCCGCCTGCCGCGTCGCAGAGCACCTGGATCTCGACGTGGCGCGCGGGCGAGACGAGCTTCTCGACGTACACCGAGCCGTCGCCGAACGCCGCCGCGGCCTCCGCGCTCGCCGCATCGAACGCGCCCGCGAGCTCCTTCTCCTCGGCGACGACGCGCATGCCCTTGCCGCCTCCCCCGGCCGAAGCCTTGAGCAGAACGGGAAACCCCGCCTCGACCGAGGAGCGCCGAAGCACGTCGAGCGCGCCCGCGCCGTCGGAGCCGGGCACGAGCGGCACACCAGCAGCGCGCATCGCGTCCTTCGCGCGCACCTTGTCGCCCATCTGCTCCACGACGTCCGCGCTCGGGCCGATGAAGACGAGGGCGTTGTCGTCGCACGCCCGCACGAACGCGGCGTTCTCGGCGAGAAAGCCATACCCGGGATGAACCGCGTCGCAGCCGGTGGTCTCGGCTGCGGCCACGACGTTCGGGATCCGGAGGTAACTCTCGGCGGCGGCTGCCGGCCCGATGCAGACGGCGTGGTCGGCGAGCGCAACGTGCAGCGCATCGCGATCGGCGGTGGAGTACACGGCGACGGCCTCGATCCCGAGCTCGTGGAGCGCCCGGATGACGCGCACGGCGATCTCGCCCCTGTTCGCGACGAGCACGCGGTCGAACATCGGTTTCAGACGACCGGAGGCGCCGGGACGGGCTCGAGCTCGAAGAGAAGCTGGCCGTACTCCACTGCCTGCGCGTTCTCGGCGTGGATCGTCCGGACGACCCCCGCCGACTCGGCTTTGAGCTCGTTGAAGAGCTTCATCGCCTCCAAGACGCAGAGCACCTGACCGGGCACGACCGTATCGCCGATGTCGACGAACGCAGGAGCACCCGGATTCGGCGCGCGGTAGAAGACGCCGACCATCGGCGACTCGACGCGTACGACGCCGTCAGAGCGCGGTGCGGTGACCGTCGTCTCGAGCTCGATTGCCGTCGCCGCGGCGCTCACCGGCACCTGGGCGCCGGCGAGCGGCTCGTCAGCACGCCGAACCGAGACCCGCATGCCTTCGTCCTCGATCTCGATCTCGCCGACGCCCGACTCCTGGACGATCTTCACGAGCTCCCGGATCCTCTCGCCGCGCTCGGCGTCGGCGTCCTCGGCCACGAGCACCGAGCCGCGGTCGTGGCGCGCGCGGATGACCCTGAGCAGCTCCTCGGCGTCCGCACCGAACATGGCGATCAGGACCAGCTCCTCCTCGCTCGCAGCAAGGCCCTCGGCCCGCTCGCGGACGTCCTCCGTCGTGACCGGGTCCTCCTGGAGCTGCCCGGGAGGCGCGAGCAGCCCGACGGCGCGCGCGACGGTCGCATCGACCGGCTCCGGCGTCTCCCCGTAGCCGCCTTGCACCAGTTCGCGGAACTCGTCGATCACCGATCCGTAGCGGCGCGCCTCGAGCACGTGGAGCAGCGCCTGCGACGCGAGGATCTGCCCGATCGGCGCAGCCAGCGGCGGCCAACCTGCCTCAGCGCGAACACGTCCGACCTCCTCGAGCACCTCGAGGAGTCGGTCGGCGGCAGCATGCGCGCGAAGATGCACCTCGAGGGCTGCGACGAGGCCCGCCGGGAGGTCGTACTCGGCAGCTCGAACGGCGATACGCGGCGCCACGGGCGCGACCGGCTCGTCGCCGATCCACTCGTCGATCACGTCGGCTGCATCCCAGAGCTTCGCGACGTCGAGCCCCGGCGCGTGGCCGAGACCCTGCAGCGATTCGGCGACCGACTCGCCGGAGACGCGGTGCAGCGTGAGCGCGAGCGGGTAGACCGCCGTTGCGACGAGGTCGGCACCGGAGTCGACGGCGGCGAGAGCAGACGCGAGGCCGATTCCCGCTGCGCCTTGGACGTAGAAGCCGACGGGCAGCCCGCTCGCCTCCATCAACCGACCGACGAGCTCCGACGCACGGTGCGGCACCAGCGCTCCGGTCGGGTCGTTCACGAGGATGCGCGTCGCACCGAGGTCCGGCAGCTTGCGCGCCTGCTCGACGAGCGTGTCCATCTCCGTCTCGCCGGTGCGGCCGGGGCTGTAGACGAGACCTGCATGAAACGCGCCGCCGGCGCTCGTGATCGCGGCGCCTGCTTCTCGGAGGTTCGAGACGTCGTTCAACGGATCGTGCAGGCGGAAGACGTCGATGCCGTTCTCAGCGGCACAGGAGACGAAGCGCCCGACGATGTCGCCCGAGACGGGCCGTGAGCCGACGAGGAAGCGGCCGCGCAACGCGATCCCGAGCGGCGTCGACACGCGCGCCTTGATCGCGCGGATGCGCTCCCACGGGCTCTCGACGCGACGGCGCACGGTCGCGTCGAACACGCCGCCGCCGGAGACTTCGAGGCAGGCGAACCCAGCCCCGTCGAGAACCTCCGCGACGCGGAGCACCTCGGCAGTCGGCAGCTTTCCGGCAAGCGGCTCCTGCGAGAGCAGCCGGATGGTCGTATCAACGAGCTTGGGCACGGCCCAGGACCTTACCGAGCCACCGTCGCGCGGTCAGGCTCGCGAGATGTAACGCCCCTCGCGCGGATCGACCTTGATCCGCTCCCCCGCATCCACGAAGAGCGGGACCTGTACAACGGCGCCGGTCTCGAGGGTCGCCGGCTTCGTCACATTCGAGACCGTGTCGCCGCGGACGGCGGGCTCCGTCTGTGCGACGGAGAGCTCGACGGAGGCCGGGAGCTGGATTCCCGACGGCTTGCCGTCCACCGCGAGCATCTGGACGGAGCTCGACGGCGGCAGGAAGGCGAGCTCGTCGGCGACCTCGGCGTGCGGGAGCCCGAACTGCTCGAACGACTCCTCGTCCATGAAGTGCGCCTCGGAGCCGTCGTCGTAGAGGTACTGGACGTTCTTGACCTCGGTGTGCACCCGAGCGAACTTCTCCCCCGCCCGGAACGTGCGGTCGACGACGGAGCCCGACTCGAGCGCCTTCAGCTTCGTACGCACGAACGCCCCGCCCTTGCCGGGCTTCACGTGCTGGAACTCGACGATTCGCCACACGGCACCGTCGATGGAGATGTGCATCCCGTTGCGGAACTGGTTCGTGGTGACGGTCTCGGCCATGGCAGCGCCGCAGTGTAGTTACGCGACGGTCGTCAGCTCCTTGGTGTAGTGCGTCAGCCGCTCGCAGCCGTCGTCGGTGACGAGGACGAGGTCTTCGATCCGAACGCCCGCGCTCTCGTCGGGGATGTAGATCCCGGGCTCCACGGAGACCACGTTCCCGACTTCGAGGGTGTCCGTGGATTCCGGCCGCAGCGTCGGCGCCTCGTGGATCTGCAGGCCCACGCCGTGTCCCATTCCGTGGCCATACGCCCAACCCAGACCCGCGTCGTCGATCAGCCTGCGTGAGGCCGCATCGGCGTCACTTCCCGCGACCCCCGGAGCCACTGCGGCGAGGCCCGCGAGTTGTGCCTCGAGGCACAGCGCGTAGAGCTCCTGGAGACGCTCGGAGATCTCCCCCACGGCGAACGTCCGCGTGCAGTCCGAGCAGTAGCCGTCGAGGATGCACCCGGCGTCGACGACCACGAGCACGCCGGGCGAGATCGGGTCGTCGCCGGGAACGGCGTGCGGCGACGCAGCCGTGAGTCCGGCGCCGACGACTGCCTCGAACGAGACGCCCGATGCGCCGCCCTCGCGGAAGCTCCGCTCGATCCACCACGCGAGTTCGCGCTCGCTCCGCCCGCTGAACGGCTCCTGCGCGAGCGCCGCGAAGACCTCGTCGGACAGGGCGCTCGCACGGCGCATCGCCTCGATCTCCTCGGCGTCCTTCACCGCGCGCAGACCCTCGACGAGTGCTGTCGTCGGCTGCGCATCGACGCCCGCAGCGACGAGCGCGCGGTAGAGCGCGTGTGGGAGGTGCTGCTCCTCGAACCCGATGCGCTGCCCCGACAGGAGCTCCCCGATCGCCGGGATCAACCCGCGCGCGACCTCGGCGACCTCGAAGCCGGACAGCGCACGCGCACGGTTGGCGTAGCGGAAGTCCGTGTACAGGGTGGCAGGGCCATCCGGCCGGACGAGGACCGCGGAGTTCGAGCTCGCCAGGCCGGTGAGGTACCGGACGTTCGCCTGGCCGCCGAGCACGTACGGCGGGCCGGCGACGAGCAGCGGCTCCTCGAGTCGACCGGCGAGCCGCTCGATCCTGCTCATGCTCGTCCGCCGACGAGGTACTCGAGCGCGAGGCGGTACCCGTCAGGACCCTTGCCGACGAAACGCTCGGCCACGACGTCCGCGAGCACCGAGAACTTGCGCCACTCCTCGCGCTCGTCGACGTTCGAGAGGTGAACCTCGACGACGGGCGCGCGACAGAGCTCGACTGCGTCGCGGATCGCCCACGAGTAGTGCGACCACGCGCCGGGGTTGACGACGACGCCGTCCGCCGACTCGACCGTCTCGTGACACCAGTCGATGAACTCGCCCTCGTGGTTCGTCTGCCGGCAGCGCACAGTGCATTCGAGCTCGACGGCCCACTGGTAGATCCGCGTTTCGAGCTCGGAGAGACCCAACCCGCCGTACAGCGCCGGATCCCGGGAGCCGAGCATGTCGAGGTTGGCCCCGTTCAGGACGGAGATCCGCACGGCGTGACCCTACGCGATGACAGCCCCGGCAGCCTCGCCGGGCGTCGCCCGGTTCATGCAGGGAGACCCAAGGCGTTCCTCATCACGTCGAGCGGAGCCGGGAGCCCCGTCCACAGCTCGAACGACGCCGCGCCCTGTGCGACCAGGACCTCGAGTCCGGTGACCACCCGCGCGCCGGCGCTGCGAGCTCGCGCCGCCGTGGCCGTCTCCGGGTACGGGAGATCGACGAGCGTCTGACCCGCGACGAGCTCGGCGACGACGACCTCCCGCTCCGAGGTCGCATTGACGACGAGATCGGCGCCACCCACGTCGGGCGGCCAGATCGTGCGGCGGGAGAAGCGACGCGCATGCGGCAACGCGTGAGCGAAGGCGGTCGCGGAACCCCCGTCGCCCAGGAGCACCGGGTGCTCTGCCGCGAGCCCTTCGAGGACGGCCGCATCCGTGCTCGTCCCCTCGATCCGTCCGTCCAGGACGAGGAGCGTGTTGACCGACGGCGCGTCCGTGTCGCAGTGCTCGAGGACGGACACCTTGTGGGGCGTCGTCACGTTCGCGCCGGCGAACCCGAGCGCCGCGAGTCCACGCACGGCGTCCCCGAGCCGGTCAGGCGGGGTCGGAAGCGGCACATAGGCCCAGTCGAGTCCGAGCGCAGCGAACGCCGCGTTGTGCATCTGCGGCGAGAGTGAGTGCGCGACCGGCCAGCCGATGATCCCGACGAGCGTCGTGGTGCCGGAGACCGACCGAGGTGCGAACTCGCTATCCGGCATGACGACGAAGTATCGCGGGACGGACGAGGACCCGGCGGGGCGGGTCGTCGACGAAGCCCGGAACCAGCCGAGGGTTCCGCCGACGGTCGCTCTCTCGGTCGTGCCCAGGAAGGCCAGTCAGCAGCCGCCGAAGCCGTACTCGAGCGAGGCCTGGCAGAACGCCGCCTCGCTCGCCGTGAAGAAGTGCTCGTTCGAATCGCCCTTGCGGACGAAGTAGAGGTAGTCGACGCGAGCCGGATTCGCGGCTGCTCGCATCGACGCGAGTCCCGGATTCGAGATGGGCGTCGGCGGGAGCCCGAGCCGCCGCCGCGTGTTGTACGGGTCGTCGCTCTCGAGGTCGGATTGCTTGAGCGACTCGGTGCCGGGGACGTTGCGGCCGTAGCGGATCGTGGCGTCGATGCCGAGTGGCATCCCGTTGCGCAGACGGTTGTAGATGACGGCAGCGACGAGCTTGCGCTCCTTCGGCACCACCGTCTCCTCCTCGATCATCGAGGCGATGATCAGGACGTCGTACGGCGTGAGGTTCTTCGAGCGCGCGTAGCGCAGGTCGACCTTGCGCCAGTTCCGGCGGAACGCGCGGAGCTGGTCGTTTACGAGCCGCCGCGACGACGTCAGCTTCGTGAACTCGTATGTCGCGGGGAAGAGAAAGCCCTCGATCGAGCTCAGCTTCCAGTCCTTGCGGAACTCGCGCGGCGGCGTGGCGGCGCCGCTCGCCTGCAGGTACCCGCTCTTGGTGAGCCGTGGCGTCACGCCGCGCTCGTCGATCGCGATCTCGCGAACCGCAGCCACGCGGTCCGACATCTCGCGCCGCGTGAACCCCTCCGGAAAGATGACCCGCAGGCGGACGAGCGGAGGCTGGGTCTCGACAGAGGGCGGCGCGGGCTCGTCGCCCATGCAGCCGGCGAGCACGAAGGTCGCGAGCGCGAGCGCGCCGAGGCGGAGTCTCATCGGCCAACCCGTCCGAGATAGCTCGCGAGCAGGTGTGCCGCCGCGCGCGCGTCTTCTTCCGAAGTGCCACCCGACTGCACTGCCAGGGTCGTCGTGAAGCGCTCGTCGAACGTCTCGACCGGAATCTCCAGGCGTTCGCCCAGCGCCGCGACAAACGCTTCCGTCGCAACGGCTTGCTCTCCTCGCCCGCCGCGCAGCGTCAGCGGGAGCCCCACGACGACACGCTCGACCTCGTGCTCGCGCACGAGGTCGCACACCGTCGCCAGGCCACTCTCGCTCGCTGCCTTCTCCACGACACCCACGGGGCGCGCGATCGTGCCCGTCGGGTCGGACACCGCCACGCCCGTGCGCGCGATCCCGTAGTCGAGAGCAAGCACCTTCAAAGAGCCGCGAGGATGAGCCGCTCGGCCTCAGCGAGCGCGTCGGCGAGCTTCTCCGGGTCCTTCCCGCCTGCACGAGCCATGGTCGGCCGCCCTCCGCCACCGCCACCGACGATGGCCGCCGCGCTGCGCACGACGTCCGAGGCACTCACCTTCTGTGCGACGCCGTCGTCGAAGTTCGCAACGAGGTGCACCTTGCCGTCCTCGCGCGAGCCGAGGACCACCGCGGCGGGAGCATGCTTCTGCTTGTACCGGTCCGACAGGTCGAGGAGCGCGTCGGCATCGAGGCCGTCTACCGGCTGCACGATCAGGTTCACGCCGCCTTCGGCTCGAACGTTCGCCTCGGGCAGGTCGGCCGACGGCGCCGCGACGGGCCTCGGCGCTTTTCGCAACCTCTCGACCTCGCCACGCAACACGTCGAGCTCGCGCGCGCGCTCGTCGAGGAGCGCCCACGCAGCGCCGGAGGTCACCGCCTCGACGCGACGTACGCCCGCACCGACGGAGCTCTCCGACAGCAGCACGAACGGCCCGACTTCGGCGCTGGAGCGGACATGGGTGCCGCCGCAGAGCTCGATCGAGTAGCCGGGGATCTCGACCACCCGGACGATGTCTCCGTACTTCTCGCCGAACAACATCGTCGCGCCGAGCTTGCGCGCCTCCGCGATCGGCGTCTCGAAGACGTGGACGGGGCGGTTCTCGAAGACGAGCTCGTTGACGCGCCGCTCCACGGCGTCGCGCTGCTCTGCCGTGAGCGCCTGATCGTGCGTGAAGTCGAAGCGCAGCTTGTCCGGCCGGACCGCCGACCCTGCCTGGCGCACATGCTCGCCGAGCTCGTCGCGCAGCGCCTGGTGCAGCAGATGCGTCCCGGTGTGATTCGCCATCGTGGGGAACCGGACCCGCGTCGGCACGAGTGCGCGCACGCGATCACCCGCCGCGAACCCGCCACCTCGAAAGAGCAGCGCCTGGTCGCCGTCGAGTCTGTACGCCTCGACTAGTTCGGCAACAGTGCCCGGATCGCCGTCGAGCTCGATCGTCCCGGCGTCGGTCACCTGGCCGCCCCCCGCCGGATAGAAGGGCGACTCGCGCAGCTTCGCCAGGAAGTGCCCGTCCTCGAGCTCTTCGAGCGCGCCGATCTGCGTGAGGACGTCGGTCTTCACGTAGCCGACGAACTCGGTCTCGAAGTCCGCGGCGCGCGCGAAGTCGACCGCGCGCTGGAGCTCGCCGGAGCCCGTCGCCCGCGAGACCTCGCGATGACGTTCCATCGCGACCGTGTAGCCGTCCACGTCGACCGCCTGACCGCGCTCCTCGGCGAGCTCGACTGTGAGCTCGAGCGGGAAACCGTAGGTGGCTGCCAGGGTGAACGCCTGCTCGCCCGAGATCGGCTCGTCGGACTCGAGCTCCTCGAAGAGCTTCAGCCCGCGCTCGAGCGTCTCGAGGAACCGCTCCTCCTCCTGCCGGAGCACTCGCTCGATCTCGCTCGCCCGCGGTTCGAGCTCGGGATAGGCCGTCGCCATCTGCTCGACGACGACTCCGGAGAGGCGGTGGACGTCCTGTAGGCCGATCCGTTGCGCCTGCTGCACGGCGCGCCGGAAGATCCGCCGGAGCACATACCCCCTCCCCTCGTTCGACGGCGTGACCCCATCCCCGACGAGGAACGTCATCCCGCGACCGTGGTCCGCCAGGATCCGGTGCGCCTTCGTCGCCGCCGGCGAGTCGCCGTACGCCACACCGGACGCCGCTGCGATCCACTCCATGATCTGCTGGTAGCCGTCGGTCTCGTACACCGAGCGCACGTCCTGCAAGATCGCCGCGCCCCGCTCGAGCCCCATCCCGGTGTCGATGTTCTGCTTCGGCAGCGGGCTCACGGTGCCGTCCGCGTGGAGCTCGTACTCCATGAAGACGAGGTTCCAGAACTCGAGGAAGCGGTCGCAGCGGGTACAGGCGGGCGCACAGTCGGGCTCCCCGCAGCCGTGCTTCGGCCCCCAGTCCCAGTAGATCTCGGAGTCCGGGCCGCACGGGCCAGGCCCGCCGACCGACCAGAAGTTCTCGGAGGTCGGGAGCGGGACGATGCGCTCCGGCGGCATCCCGATCTTCGTCCAGAGGTCGATCGCGACCTCGTCGGGACCGAGCCTCATCTGCGGGTCACCCGCATGCACCGTCACCCAGACGCGATCCCAGTCGAGGCGCATGTGCTCCCGCACGAACTCCGTCGCGAACGCGATCGCGCCCTCCTTGAAGTACTGCCCGAACGAGAAGTTGCCGAGCATCTCGAAGAAGGTCAGGTGGTGTCCGTCGAGCCCGACCTCGTCGATGTCGACCGTGCGGAAGCACTTCTGCGAGGTCGCCGTGAGCAAGGCAGGTGGCGTCTCGAGGCCGAGGAAGAACGGCATCTGCGGGTGCATCCCCGCCGTGGTCAGGAGCGTCGAGTCGTCTCCGGCGCGCGGCACGAGCGAGTACGACGGGCAGCGCAGGTGGCCTCGTTCCTCGAAGAACGACAGGAACCCCTCACGCAGCTCGGCGGTGGTGCGCATCGCGGAGATTGTACGAGGGAGCTGGAGAGCGCCCCGCGCCGCTAGGCGGCCGCGGGCGGATCCTCGGGCGGCGTCGTGCCTGCGTTGCGGAGCTCCTCGTCGAGCTCGCTCTCGCGACGAGCGGCCGCATCCTTCGCAACCTTCACTGCCTCGCCCGCATCGCGCCGCGACCGGAACGCCGAGACGCCGTGCGAGACCCCGGCCGCGAACCCGCTGACCTTCTTCACCGGAGTCGTGATCGCAGTGGACACCGCGCGGACGGCCGTGTCGGCGCTGTCGGCCATCGCGACAGCGCTGTCCGTGACGGTGTCGAGCTTGTCGATCTGGTCGTTCACGCGATCCACCGTGCCGCCCGCCTTGACGACCACGGGGAGCACGTCGCGCTCGGCGCCCTTCACGAATGAAGACAGGCGCGCGAACGTTCCGCCCATGCGGATGAACAGGTACAGCAGACCCGCGCCCGTGACGACGAAGAACGCCGCCAGCGCGTAGTCGAGGATCTCGCCGGCACTCACGGCTGCCAATCCTAGATGGTTCACTAGGCCGCCTCCGTGATCACGCCCGCCCCTACCACCGCAGCGCCGTCGTAGACGACCGCGACCTGCCCCCGGGCGACACCGTAGACGGGCTCTTCGAGCGTGAGACGGAAGCCCCCGGCCGTCTCCTCGACAGAAGCTGCGACCGCCTCGGACCGATAGCGCACCTTCACCTGGCCCGACGTGACGGGCAGGTGCAGTCGGCCGTGCGCCTCGATCCGGGTCATCGCGAGACGCTCGCGCGGCCCGACGGTGACCGTATTGGCGGCCGCGTCGGTACGGAGGACGTAGAGCGGACGGGGCGTCGTGAGACGCAGTCCACGTCGTTGCCCCGGCGTGAAGCGCCAATGTCCGTCATGCGCACCGATTCGTCGCCCCTCGTCGTCCACAACTGCTCCCGCAGTGGGCTCGAGTCCCTGCCGTTCGAGGAAGGCGCGGTAGTCGTCACCTCCGAGAAAGCACGCCTCCTGGCTCTCTCCGCGACGCGCCGCCGCCAGCCCAGCCGCAGCAGCCTGGGCGCGCGTGTCCTCTTTCGTCTGCTCGCCGAGCGGAAACCGAACGCGGTCGAGTAGAGCGGGATCGACTGTGGCGAGCATGTACGACTGATCCTTCAGCTCGTCCGCACCGCGGGCCACGAGACGCACACCGTCGCGCTCGACGATCCGCGCGTAGTGGCCCGTCCAGAGCTCGTCGGCGCCGGCACGCTCTGCAAATTCCACCAAGGCAGCGAAGCGAAACCCGCCGTTGCAGCCCATGCACGGATTGGGTGTCTCTCCACCGGCGTACGCGCGTGTGAACGGGTCGACGACTGCGTCCTTGAACTGCTCGCGGAGGTCGAGCGTCACGTGCGGCCGGCCGAGCGCATGACAGGCCGCTCGCGCCGCCGCCACGGCCGTCGGAGATGCGGTAGGTGCCCGCTGCGTGCCAGGACAGACGGATGAACATCGGGCCGTAG
>Ga0075343_1000035_pt1 | contig 30039 bp, 28 predicted proteins | sample RushOxbow_ThreeS_2_FD_120072 | JGI IMG/M metagenome (GOLD analysis project Ga0075343, IMG submission 120072) | Natural and restored wetland microbial communities from the San Francisco Bay, California, USA, that impact long-term carbon... | ecosystem: Environmental > Terrestrial > Soil >...
GCGCTACTCGGCTCAGGCTGTGGTCTGAGCATCTCGAGCTACCGGTCGAGGAGGTCGACCGCCTGGACCCGATCGAGCTCATCGACGAGCACTGGGAGCGCATCTCGTCCGCGCAGCTCGAGCTGCTCGAAGGTGGGAAGGCCCTGACGCACCGCCTCGTCAAGCTTCCGGGTGTCTCACGTCGCCGTCGTCGTCTGCTCGGCCCGCTGCAGAGCCACCTCTACGACGTCTGACCGGCAGACGCGCGGGGTCGCTCCGATTCCGGTACCTGCTGCTCGGCGACCGCCGCGGCTCGCTCGACCGGCGCGCCGAGCACGAGGAAGCGGCCGCCGAAGGCGATGGCGCAGATGCCGAACCACGCCCATCCGAAGGCGAGGCCCGCGATGACGTCCGACATCCAGTGCACGCCGAGGAGAACGCGACTGCACGCGACTCCGACTGCGATCGCGGCGGCGCCTCCGGCGAGTAGCGCGCGAGTCCTGGGCGATCGCCTCCGGGCGAGGACGAGTGCTGCGGCGGCATAGAACGCGGCAGCCAGCCCGGAGTGCCCGCTCGGAAACGACGGCCCCAGGGTCTCGGCGATCGGGTTGAACTCCGGCCTGACGCGGTCGAGCAGCTCCTTCACCGCGTTGACGAGAACGACCTCGCCTGCAACGACGGTGGCGAGAAAGACGGGAACCCACTTGTTCGGGACGCGACGGTATTCGAAGCCCGCGACGAGGATCAGCGCGCCCACGACGACGTATGTGCTCCCGAGCTCCGTTACCAGCTGGAGCGCATCGGTCGACCACGAAGTCGCGTTGTCCGCGCCCCACTGACCGATCTGGCGGTCCGTGTCCAGGAGCCTGTCGCTGGTGCGCATGAGGTAGGCGAAGAGCCCGACGAGGATTCCGCCCACGATTGCGAGACCTAGGGCAAGCGTGAGCGCGAGGCCGGTCGCCGTGGCCGGGTCGAGTCGACCGCGAACGAGCCGAAGGAGCCACGGGTGGCGCTCCATCTCGGTCTCGATGTGCACGGCTGCGCGCTCGGCCATCTCGGTGGGGGGCGTGCCGACCGGAGTGGGGTAGCGCCTGCTCGCCCAGGTCACGAGCGCGCCGGCGGAGAGAGAGATGGCGAGGAGGGCGAGGATCGGCATGGTCGCGGGCGCAGAGCCACCAATGTTTTACCCGGGTGCACGGTGGGTAAACACACGACGTGGACGCTGAGACGCATGCGGTCCCTGCCCCGGTTCTCACGCCAATCGGGCGGGGCGAGACCGTTCCTACCGAGCGCAGGCGGCCCGTTCCGCCCGTCCTCGAGCCGGGCACCAACGGACTCGCCGACCGCTTCTCGCAGACCTTCGGGCCGGAGAACCCGGTACGTGTCTTCATCGTGGCGCTGCTCGCCGGCTACGCGCTCCTCGTCACGGCGATGGTGTTCCTCGGCCTCTTCCTGATCCACGTCCTTCTCGCGACCGGTGGCCTCGAGGAGGCCGACGAGGACTTGAGCAAGTGGCTCGCCGAGAACCGCTCGCCGCTACAGGAGGACATCTCCTGGGTCGGATCGACGCTGTCCGGCGGACACGTGATTCCTGCGGTCATCGGTATCGGCTTCGTCACGTTCCTGATCATGCGCCGCTGGCTCCTCGCAGCGTTTGTGCTCCTGGTGGTCGCCGTCGAGTCGGCGACGTACCGTGTCACGTCTCTGATCGTCGAGCGTGAGCGCCCCGCTGTGGAACGGCTCGAGAGCCTCCCGGTCGATGCGAGCTATCCGTCGGGTCACACTGCGGCCGCCGTCGCGATGTACGGCGGTCTCCTGCTCCTCCTGGCCTCGCGGTTCCAGAACACGGCCGTCCGCGTCCTCGCGCTCGTGCTCGGCGTCGCCATCCCGTTGTTCGTGGCGTGGTCGCGCATGTACCGCGGCATGCACCACCTCAGCGACGTCATCGCGGGCCTGCTCATGGGGATGGGGGCGATCGTCATCCTGGTCTTCGCCGCCCGGGCTGCCCGCGCAGCGACGGATCGCCGCGACGGCGTCGGAATCGCCGACAGAGGATCGGCGCGATGACGAAGGTCGCCGTGATCGCCCATGCGGGCAAGTCGATGGGCGGTGGGCTCGAGGAGCTTCGCCAGGTGCTCGAGCAGGCAGGTGTGAGCGACCCGCTGTGGTCGGAAGTACCGAAGAGCAAGTACGCGCCCGAGCGTGTCGAGAAGGCACTGGAGGCAGGCGCGGAGACGATCTTCACGTGGGGAGGTGACGGCATGGTTCAGCGCTGCGTCGACGTCCTGGCCGGGACGGACGCAACGCTTGCGATCCTGCCGGCCGGAACGGCGAACCTCTTCGCGTCGAACCTGGGCATCCCCGACGACATCACGGAAGCCGTGCAGGTCGGCCTGTCGGGGAGCGAGCGGAAGCTCGACCTCGGGAAGATGAACGGGGAGCATTTCGCGGTCATGGGAGGCGCGGGTCTCGACGCTCGGATGATCCGCGACGCCGACGGCGGCCCGAAGGATCGCTACGGGCGTCTCGCATACATCTGGGCGGCTTCGAAGAATCTGCGGGTCGAGCCGTTCAAGGCGCGTATCGAGGTGAACGGCGACCTCTGGTACAAGGGCGACGCGAGCTGCCTGCTCGTCGGCAACGTCGGCGCGCTGTTCGGCGGGATGGAGGCGTTCGAGAGCGCCTCGCCCGAGGACGGTCTGCTCGAGCTCGGGGTGACCCACGCGGAGAGTCTCGGGCAGTGGGCCCGCACCGTCACGCGCACGGCGATCGGCTCGGTCGCACAGTCGCCGTTCGTGCAGGCCACCAAGGCCGAGCGTGTCGACGTCGAGTTCGACCGCAAGATCCTCTACGAGATCGACGGGGGCGAGCGCAAGGAGGTCAAGCGGCTCAAGGTCAAGGTAAAGCCTGGCGCGCTCCGGGTTCGCGTCCCCGCGGAGTCGGCATGAGCACCGCCTCCCACGTCAAGGAGACCTGGAATCTCACGGGGGACGACGCGCGTGAGACGCTCGTCTCGACCGGCCGCCTTCAGCTCATGAAGGACGCGATCGTCCGGCTGCGTGCCGCCGACGGGACGAGCCACTCGCGAGGCCTCGCCTTCGCCGCCTCGCTCGTTCTCGTGCAGGGCCTCGTCGTCGTCGTCGGTTTCGCCGTCGCCACGGGTTCGGCGGGCTTTCGGCAGCTGCTCCTCGACACGATTCAGGCCTCGGCTCCCGGCCCGACCAGCGATCTCCTGACGAGCGCGATCGACCAGGCGACCCGGGTCGGCCGCCAGCATCGCTACCTGCCGTTGACGCTCGGCCTGCTCGGGACGATCGTCACCATGACGGTGGCCATGGGGCAGCTCGAGCGCGCCATGAACCGGATCTACGGCGTCGAGAAGGACCGGCCGTTCGCGGAGAAGTACCAGCGGGCGCTCTTGCTCGCGCTGAGTGCTGGGGTCGTGCTCGCCGCGGCGTTCGCGCTCCTGGCTTTCGGCCGCGGGCTCGTCGACGACGGCGCAGCACGCTCAGCCTGGATGATCGCCCGGTGGCCGCTGGGAGTCGGGCTCGTTGCCGTCGGGCTCGCCGCTTTGTTCAACTGGTCACCTCGCCGCATGCAGCCCGGCTGGGCGTGGCTCGCCTTCGGCGCCTGGGTGAGCGTGGCCGGCTGGACACTCGTGACCGCTCTGCTCGCGCTCGTCTTCAACATCTCGAAGACCTTCGGCGAGACGTACGGCTCGCTGGCGGGCCTCGTCGCATTGCAGCTGTGGACGTTCTTCTCGGCCCTGGCGATCCTCTTCGGGGTCGCGGTGGCTGCGCAGCTCGAAGCCGTACGCTCGGGCATGCCTGAGGCCCAGGATCTCTCGAAGGACGAGATGACCGTCGCCGAGCCCGTCTCGGCTTGACCGTCCGCGTCGTTCCGCTTCCCACGCTGCGAGATCCGGCGAGTGAGGCCGACGGTTCGCCGCTCGGCGGGCGCGACGGTCTGAGCCAGGAAGTCTCCGGGACGCGCCGAATCGAGGTGCATGGCTTCGCCTGAGGTGCGCGTCGTCGCCGTTCGTCCTCGCACGATCTTCCTGATCATCGGGATCGCCGTCCTCGTCGGGCTCGTGCTCCTGCTCGGCTACCTCGCGTGGCATGTGCTCAGCTGGATTCTCATCGCGATCCTCCTCGCGGCCGCGCTCAATCCGGCAGTCGAGCGGTTCGAGCAGCGCGGACTGAGCCGCGGGTGGGCGGCGAGCATCGTCTTCCTCCTGGCGCTCCTCGCGCTCAGCCTGATCGGCGCGCTCGTGATCCCGCCGCTCGTGACTCAGGTGAGCGACTTCGTCAACGCGGTTCCGGACTTCGTCGACGACCTCACCGCCGGCCGTGGACCGCTCGGTTGGCTGCAGGACGAGTACCAGCTCGTCGACCGGATCCGCGAGGCGATCGAAGAGCAAGGCCCAGGAGGCGTGCTCGGGCTCAGCGAGCCGTTCCTCGACGTCCTGCGCAGCATCGTGACGGTCGTCGTCGGGGCCATCACGATCATCTTCCTGACGTACTTCATGCTTCTCGAGGGCCCGCGAACGATCACCTCGATCCTCGACCAACTGCCCGAGACCGTGCGGCCGCGCTACGAGCGGGTCGGCCGCGACATCTACAGCACGATCTCCGGCTACGTGACGGGCAACCTCCTCATCAGCGTCCTCGCCGGCACGGTTGCGACGGTGCTCCTGTTCGCCGTGGGAAGCGAGTTCGCGATCGCACTCGGCCTGCTCGTGGCGATTCTCGATCTCATTCCGCTCGCGGGCGCGACCCTCGCCGCGATCATGGTCTCGACCGTCATTCTCATCGAGACCGATTGGGTCCGGTTCTTGATCGTGGTCATCTTCTTCGTCGCGTATCAGCAGTTCGAGAACCACGTGATTCAGCCGCTCGTGTACGGGAGGACGGTGCAGCTCTCGCCCCTTGCCGTGCTCTGCGCAGTACTGGTCGGCGCGCAGCTTGCCGGAATCATCGGTGCCCTCATCGCCATTCCCGTCGCCGGCTCGCTGCTCGCGATCGGGCGCGAGATCCTCCAGTACCGCCGCGACGCTGCGATCGAGCTGCCCTCGATCGACATCGAGCGCGGCGACCGAGCCTGATCCACCGCCGAATCGCCACGCCCCAACCCGACGATTGGGTGGTAGGCACGGCAGCCCACGCTCGAGCGTCGGCACTAGGTTCTGGCGCACTGAGATCTGCACGAGCAGATCCCAGTGCTGCCGTAGGCAGGGGCGACAGGGATCGAACCTGCGACCTCCGGTTTTGGAGACCGGCGCTCTGCCAGCTGAGCTACGCCCCTAAGAGCCGCTTCATGGTACCGCCCTCGAAGGTGGCACCATCCCGGACGTGCAGCGGTCGCTACTGGGTCTCCTGTTCGTCGCGCTCGCCGCTGGGCTGGCGCTGACAGCGGTCTACTCGGCCCTCGAGGGTGGGCGGGCCTGGGTGATCGCGGTGAGCGCCGGTGCGCTCGCTCTTTGGCTGGGTGATCTCGGCCGCAGAGCGCTTGCTCGGCGCCGCGCCTGAGGAGTCTGCGCGTGCACGGCGTATTCTCTTGCCGTGGCTGCTGCGGATGCAACCCAAGCGCTCTGGCAGGACTACCGCCGCTCGAAGGATCAAGCCCTTCGCGACCGGCTCATCCTGACGTACGCGCCGCTCGTGAAGTTCGTCGCGGGCCGAGTCGGCGCGAGTCTCCCGGCCCACGTCGACGAGCAGGATCTGGTCTCGTACGGCCTGCTCGGCCTCATCGGCGCGATCGAGCGGTTCGATCCCGATCGCGAGATCAAGTTCGAGACCTTCGCGATGGCGCGCATCCGCGGGGCGATCATCGACGAGCTCCGGTCGCTGGATTGGGTCCCGCGCTCGGTGCGAACCCGAGCGCGCCAGATCGAGCGCGCGATCGCAGCTCTCGAGAAGGAGCTCATGCGAGCGCCGACCGACGAGGAGATCGCGAAGAAGCTCGGGGTGACAGAGGGCGAGCTCGAGGACAGCCTTCTCGAGATCTCGCGGTCGTCGGTCGGTGCGCTCGACGAGCTCTGGTCGCCGTCCGCCGGAGGCGACTCCATCGCGCTCATCGACACGATCGAGGACGAGTCAGGCCCCGATCCGGAGACCTCGCTCGAGCAGACGGAGATCAGAGAGGCGCTCGCCGAGTCGATCTCCGACCTGCCCGAGCGCGAGAAGCTCGTCGTGACGCTCTACTACTACGAGGAGCTGACCCTGCGCGAGATCGGCGAGGTGCTCGGCGTGACCGAGTCACGAGTCTCGCAGCTCCACACGAAGGCGATCCTGCGCCTGAAGGCGCACCTCTCGGGCGCAGCCCGCGAGCCTGCTGAGACGTAGGGCGGCGCGGGATGATCCCGCGCCGCCCTGTGACGTGGTTCGTGACCGCTACGGCCGAGTCGTCACGTAGACGTCGCTCGAGCCCTCCGGGCCTGGTGCGCGCCCGAACAGCAGCTGCTTGCCGTCTTGCGAGAGCGACGGCCGGCTCTCGGATGCTGTGGTGTTGACCGCTGCACCAAGGCTGACGGGCGCCGACCACGGAGCCGTCAGCGACGCGCGCGTGGCGACCCAGAGGTCCTGAGCGCCGGCTGTACCGGTCCGGTTGGACGAGATCACGACCTCGAGTCCGTCCGATCGGACGTTCGGCTGGATGTCGTTTGCCGTGGCGTCGTTCAGCTCCGCGACGGCACTCGCAGGTCCGAAGCGGGCTCCATTCTGCCGCTCGCTGACGTAGATCTCCCCCGCCACGGCCGGCGAGGCCGAGCTGCGCGAGAAGTACAGCGCCTTCTTGCCACGGAGCTTCTCGCTCAGGGACACCCAGGACGGGCCCTGCTCGTCGAGTTCCGAGTTCGGGCCGTTCGGGGTGCAGAGCAGCCGCTCCGGCTCCGCCCAGCTCGCGCTGCCGGTGCGGTGCGTGAAGTAGATGTCACCCTGGCCGCACGCGCCGGGCAGTGCCTCGCGACTCACGAAGAACAACCCGTTCTCGCCGACCGGGGTCGGGCAGAAGTCGTCTGCAGCCGAGTTGACGGGCTCACCGACGTTCTGCGGGGCGCCCCACGGAGCGCTCGTGCTCGTCCGGCTCGCCATCCAGATGTCGAGGCCGCCCTTCCCGCCGGGCCGATTCGAGGCGATGTAGAAGCTGAGTCCGTCCGGCGACTGGATCGGGCAGCCGTCGAGCTGCGGAGTGTTGAGGTCGGCGTGGTTGCCGCCGACCGTGTCGACCTTGACCGCCGACACCCACGTCGCCGACGCGAGGCCGGTCAGCGCGAGTGCGGCGATGGCGACGAGGAGTGCTGTCGATCCTCGTGAGAAGCGGTTCATGGTGCTCTCCTTCCTGCGAGCTCACCCTCGGAGCTCGCGCTCGTGCGTCGAGGTTCTCGATCGCACGACCAAGGTCGCGCGAGGCGGTTGCAGGCTGGCTGCAGTCGAGGAGAACCCGGTTGCACCACATCGGTCGTGTCCAACACGCCGCTCTGCGTCTGCTCGGGTGGGGTAGTCGGGGCGGCTCGAGGCCTCTCGCAGCGAGGCTGCGACGGCCGACTAAGCTTCTCGGCCGGAATCGCAAGCGCCGAAGAGGAGAGCCAGCCCATGTCCGAGCCTGCCAGGATCCGCAACGTCGCCGTCGTCGGTCACCGCGGGACGGGGAAGACGTCGCTCGTCGAGGCGCTCCTCTTTCAAACAGGCAAGATCAACCGCCTCGGGACGGTCGAAGCCGGGACGACCGTCTCGGACGCCGACGAGGACGAGCACAAGCGGCAGCTCTCGATCTCGATGTCGCTCGAGCACACGGAGTGGCAGGACCGCAAGGTGAACCTGGTCGACGTGCCGGGCGATCCGGCGTTCCAGGGGGAGCTCCGGTGCGCCGCTCGCGTCGTCGAGGGGATGATCGTCACCGTCTCCGCCGTGATGGGCGTCGAGGTGGGGACGTCTCGCGCATGGAAGCTCGGGGAGCAGCTCGGCCTCTCGCGCCTCGTGTTCGTGAACATGCTCGACCGCGAGCGTGCCGACTTCTTCCGCACGCTCGAGGCGCTCCGCAACGGGCTCTCGACGAAGTGCGTCGCGGTGCACATCCCGATCGGCGCCGAGCACGAGCTCACCGGCATGGTCGACGTGCTCCACATGTGCGCCTATACGAGCCCCGAGGGTGGCAAAGAGAGCGAGCCGGGGCCGATCCCGGACGACATGGCGGAGCTCGCGGCCGAGTACCGCGAAAAGCTGCTGGACGCCGTCGTCGAGACGGACGAGGGACTCATGGAGAGATACCTCGACGGACAGGAGCTCGACGCGCACGAGGTCGCCGCCGCGCTGAAGGCTGCAGTCACGAGCGGAGATGTGTTTCCGGTCGCCTGTGGCGTCGCGACGAAGAATCTGGGCACGCACGCGCTCCTCGACCTGCTCGTGGAGGGCGTCCCGTCGCCGGCGAAGAAGGGCGCGCCGATCGACGTCGACGGCGCGTCGGTCGCGGCGTTCGTCTTCAAGACGGTCGCCGACCCGTTCGCCGGACGCATCAACGTCTTCCGCGTTCTCAAGGGCACCGTGACCGCGGACACGACGCTCGTGAACCTCCGCTCGAAGGGCAAGGAGCGGATGGGCACGCTGCTCGATGTCCAGGGGAAGGAGCACCACGCGGCGCTCGACTTCGGCGAGGGCGATCTCGGCTCCGTCGCGAAGCTGAAGGATGCCCAGACGGGCGATCTCCTCGCCGACAAAGAGGTTGCGATCGAGGTGCCCGACTTCGGATTCCCCGAGCCCGTCATGAGCTTCGCGATCACGCCGAAGTCGAAGGGCGACGAGGAGAAGGTCGCGACCGCGATCCGCCGTCTCGCCGAGGAGGATCCGACGCTTCGGCTCCGCCGCGACCAGCAGACCGGGGAGGAGATCCTGTCCGGCATGAGCCAGATGCACGTCGAGGTCGCGCTCGCGCGGGTGAAGAGCCGCTTCGGCGTCGACGTGGAGCTGCATCCGCCACGTGTCCCCTATCGCGAGACGATCCGCAAGGAGGCGCGCGCGCACGGTCGCTACAAGAAGCAGACGGGCGGGCGCGGGCAGTTCGGCGACTGCCACATCGTGGTTGCGCCGAACGACGGCGAGTACGAGTTCGTGGACAAGATCGTCGGCGGGGTCATCCCGCAGAGCTTCCGTCCCGCAGTGGACAAAGGGATCCAGGAGGCGATGCATCACGGCGAGCTCGCCGGTGCACCCGTGCAGGGCGTCCGGGTCGAGCTCGTGGACGGCTCGTACCACACGGTCGACTCGTCCGAGATGGCGTTCAAGATCGCCGGCTCGATGGCCTGGAAGGAGGCCTACCTGGCCGCCGATCCCATCTTGCTCGAGCCGATCATGGAGCTCGAGGTATCCGTTCCGGACGACGCGGTAGGCGCAGTCAACGGCGACCTGAACTCGCGCCGGGGACGCCTCCAGGGCATGGAGCCGCTAGGCGGGATGACGTCGATCAAGGCCGAGGTGCCGATGGCCGAGCTGCTCACCTATGCCCAGTCGCTCACGTCGATGACGAGCGGCCGTGGCGACTACTCGATGCACTTCCTGCGCTACGAGGAAGTGCCGAGCCACGTCGCGCAGAAGATCATCGAAGAGACGAAGCGCGAGCGCGAGGCGGCCAAGGCGTAGAGAGGCGGCATACACATCGCCCGATGGCCCCGGATCCGTGCGCGTGATCCACAGCCTGTGGACATGTGGAAAACCGTGGAGTCGGTGCTAGGGTCCGACGGATGCGCGTGACGAAGGCGAGTGTGCGCCGCGAGTGCGCGGTGTGCGATCGAACGTTGCTCCAGGGGGAGGTCGCGCTGCGGTTCTCCGCCGACGGCGTCGAGTTCGTCGACGTCTGCCCGCTCTGCCAGGACTACGCGCTCGACTACGGGTGGGTGCGCGAGGGAGGGCCCGTCTCACCGGCGCTCTCGTCGACGCGCGCGCGGAGGAAGCGCGCGCGCTGGTCGCAGATCCTCGGCGTGACGAGCGATGCCGAAGCGCGACCGGTCGTCCCCGAGCCGGTGCTCCGGCGGCTGACGGACTCGGAGGCCGCGCTCGTGGAAGCCGCCGACCTCTTCAACGCCAGCCTGTTCCGCCGAACGATCGAGGGAGTCGCCAAGGCACTCGGTGCCCCGCGCGTCTCGATCATCCCGCTCTCGGGCGTGAACAGCGAGCTGGTGCTCACGTTCGCCTGGGAGATCACCTGGTACCAGTACCGCGTGCTCCCCGAGGCCGGCCAACCGATTCGCCTCGCAGACCGCGGCGCCGACGTCTCCGAGATCGAGACGGCCTTCACCGAGTGGAACGCTCTGCTCGGTGAGGACGGCCGCGTGGTTCCGAACGTCGCGCGCTAGCGCGGCCGTCCGAGCCCGACCCCCGACGCACTCCGCGTGCCGGCTCTCGTGTGGGGCGAGAGGGGCTGGCCCGCCCTCAGCGCTAGGCTCCCGTCATGGCGACCACGACACGCACGTTCCAGAACTTCATCGGCGGCGAGTGGCTCGATGCAGCCACCGGTGACACCTTCGACTCCACGAGTCCTGCGGACGGGGAGCACATCGGGACGTTCCCCCGGTCCGGGGCGGCGGACGTCGATCGGGCCGTCGCCGCGGCGAAGGCGGCGTTCGATGAGTGGCGCCTCGTCCCGGCGCCCAAGCGGGGCGAGATCCTCTTCCGCTTCGCCCAGCTCGTGACCGACGCGAAGGCCGAGCTCACCGACCTCATGACGCACGAGATGGGGAAGGTCAAGGCCGAGGCCGGGGGCGACGTGCAGGAAGCAATCGACATGAGCTTCTACATGGGCGGAGAGGGTCGGCGCCTCTTCGGGCAGACGACTCCCTCAGAGCTGCAGAACAAGTTCCAGATGTCCGTTCGCATGCCGATCGGCGTCATCGGTGTCATCACGCCGTGGAACTTTCCGATCGCGATTCCCTCCTGGAAGATCGCGCCCGCACTCGTTGCCGGCAACACCGTGGTCTTCAAGCCCGCGACCGACACGCCCGCGCTCGGACAGCGCTTCACGGAGCTGCTCGCCGACGCCGGCGTCCCGGACGGGGTCGTGAACATCGTCCACGGCGGAGGCGGCGCGGTGGGCGAGCGCCTCGTCAAGCATCCCGACGTCCGGGTCATCTCGCTCACGGGATCGCGGGAGACCGGGGTCAAGGTGCTCGAAGCCGCGGCCGAGGGGCTCAAGCACGTCCATCTCGAGCTCGGCGGCAAGAACGCGATCATCGTCATGGACGACGCCGACCTCGACCTCGCCGTCGACGGCATCGTCTGGTCGGCGTTCGGCACCTCCGGCCAGCGCTGTACGGCGACGAGCCGCGTCATCGTCCACGAGTCGCTCTACGACGCGCTCGCCTCGCGGCTCGTCGAGCGCGCCGAGGGGCTGCGCCTCGGCCCCGGCTGGGAGGACGACTCCGACGTCGGCCCGGTCATCAACGCCGCTGCTCTCGCGAAGATCCACTCGTATACGCAGGTCGGCCGCGACGACGGGGCAACGCTCCTCACCGGCGGCGAGATCGCCGGCGAGGGTGATCTCGGCAAGGGCTTCTACTACCGACCGACGATCTTCGGTGATGTCCAGGCGGAGATGCGCATCGCGCAGGAGGAGATCTTCGGTCCGACCCTCTCGCTCATCCGCTTCCGCGACGAAGCCGAGGCATTTCGCATCTCGAACGGCATCCGCTACGGGCTGTCCTCGTCGATCTTCACGCGCGACGTCAACCGCGCTTTCCGCGCCATGCGCGACCTCGAGGCGGGGATCACGTACATCAACGCCGGGACGATCGGCGCCGAGGTGCATCTGCCGTTCGGCGGCACCAAGGAGACCGGCAACGGTCACCGTGAGGCCGGGCAGGCCGCTCTCGACGTGTTCACCGAGTGGAAGTCGGTGTACGTCGACTACTCCGGCACGCTGCAGCGCGCGCAGATCGACAACGCGGAGTGATGGACGACAAGGTGAACCTCGCCGAGAAGCTCGCGAGCTTCGACGAGCCGTTCACGCCCAGGATCGTCGCGACCTACAACGACAACAAGGTGCAGGTCGCGAAGACGCGCGGCGAGTTCGTGTGGCACTCGCATCCGGACACGGATGACCTGTTTCTCGTCGTGGCGGGTCGGCTGACGATCCAGCTGCGCGACAGGGACATCGTGCTCGGCCCAGGTGAGCTCTACGTCGTCCCACGTGGAGTCGAGCATTGCCCCAAGGCCGATCCGGAGGCGCACGTGCTGCTCATCGAGCCCTTTGGGACGCCGAACACGGGCGACTCGACCGAACGGGACGCCGCTGCCGAGGAGAACATCTGAGCACGGTCAAGCTCGTCTGGTTCGTTCCCGAGGAGGCGCTCGACGCGACCCGCTCGGCGGTCTTCGAGGCCGGTGGCGGGCGGATCGGCGACTACCAGCGCTGCTCCTGGTACACGCCGGGAACGGGGACGTTCTTCGGCGGCGAGGGAACGTCGCCCACGCTCGGCGAGAGTGGGAGGGAGGAGCGTGTAGCCGAGTACCGCGTGGAGACGCGCGTGCCCGAGGGCCGAATCCGCGACGCGGTCATCGCCCTCAGGCTGGCCCACCCGTACGAGGAACCCGCATACGACGTCTATCCGCTCCTCGACCAGTGAAGGCGAAGCTGTTCACGGACGGTGGCTCGCGCGGCAACCCGGGGCCGGCTGCCTACGGTTTCGTGCTGGAGGCGGACGACGGGACGGTGCTCGACGCGCGCGGCGCTGCGATCGGTGTGGCGACGAACAACGTCGCCGAGTACTCGGCGCTCGTGGCGGGCCTCGAGCGCGCCGTCGAGGTCGGGGTCGACGAGCTCGAGGTGGTCTCGGACTCGGAGCTCCTCGTGAAGCAGATGCGCGGCGAGTACCGCGTGAAGAACCGCGTGCTCCAGGATCTCTTCCTCGCTGCCTCGCGCCACGCTCGGCAGATCCGACAGGTGACCTACACCGCCGTGCGCCGCGAGCACAACGAGCTCGCCGACCGCCTCGTGAACGAGGCGCTCGACGCCGCCACGTAGATCGACGCGATCCGAGTCGACGCGGCCCGAGGGTCGACCGTGAGCCGGCGGCTATACTCCGCCCCCTCGCGGATGTAGCTCAGTTGGTAGAGCGTCTGCTTGCCATGCAGAAGGTCGACGGTTCGAGCCCGTTCATCCGCTTCAGAGAGAGCCCCGACTGCAAGTTCGCCTGATGTGCCCGCTCTCCCGCGAGAGCCGACACGCTCTGAACGCCTATTTTCACGAGTAGTCCGCAAGATGCGCGCTCGATTGCTTTTCTGCCGGGCGCGCCAGCGGGTCAGGGCGACCCGCTGGCGCCTCGCCCTGACGCTGCTACGGACAGATCACCGGCCCGAGCGCCGTGTTGCCGTTTGCGTGGCCGTGGCCGTTCCAGGGTCCTGGTCCGGCTGCCGGGGTCTCGCTCACGACCTCCCAGTTGCCGGGGAACGTGTCTGGCCCCGGAACCAGAATCTGACGACACTCGCCCGTCTTCGGGTTGACCACGGAGAACGACGCCGCAGGTGCGACGAACGTGAGCAGCGCGCCGCACGCAAGCAGGGCTGCCGCGATTCTCTTTCGCATGGAACTCCTCCTCCCTCGTAGGGATCTCTACGAGGAGGATGGGCGGCACGGCGCGGTTGTGCGCTTATGAAACGCTGAACGGGGCCTTAGCAGTGCGTGAAGCGCTCGTCGGAGTAGGCCGATGGTTCGTCGAGGACCGAGTGTCGTTTCCGTTTGCACGGGCAGCAACGGTCGAGCCCGTTCGTCTCGGTCAGCTGCTGAAGCACCGCGATGTCCACCAATGTCGCGTTCGCTGACATGCCCTTCGGCGACGAGCTGAGCTCGACGCTCGCCCAAGTTGCCTGCGAGGGCGGTGCGCGCGCAGGCGAGCGCAACGGCTGCCGCGACGATGACCGACAGGTGCATCGCGAAGCTCCTCCGTCGGATACCGGGTCTAGACCTGCCGCGTGTCGCGGGTTCCGCCCTCGCCTCCGAGCCGCGGCTGTCGGTCACCCCGTGGGTCAGCCGACTCGCGGGAGATGCGGCGACGTCGATGGCGAGCGGGAGGGGCGGGTGCTATTGCGCGTGCGAGAACGGCCTTGGTACGGTAGGCGCGGGAGAGAGAGGGGGCCCGAAGTGTCGAAGTTGCGCGAGGTTTCGGTCTGGCTGTTCATCGGGTTCGGACGGCTGCGCGACGCCGTTCGGACGAGTTGGAGGCGTATCGTCGCCGGCGCCGTCGTCGGTTGGCTGTTGGCGGTCGTCGGGGGTGCGTTCGCGCTCGCGTCGCTCGAGTTCCACGGCGTCGTGTCGCGCACGACGTCGGACGATCTGGGGATCATCATCGTGCTCTACGGGCTCGGCGCGGGGGCCTTGTTCGCGTACGCGATCAGGCCCGTCACACACGCGCAGCCGGACTGAGGCTCAGGAGAAGCGCGAGAACCCGCCCCACGGTCCCATGTACGTCGCGCGCCAGCCGTCGAGGATCTCCCGGGCGGCCGGGTTCGGGTCGCCGTAGACGACGAACTTCGTGATGTCGACGCTCTCCATGAAGCGTCCCGCCCACTTCGAGAGGAAGCCGTTGACGTGGGCGATCATCGCCTCCGAGTCCGCGTACTTCTCGAAGATGTGGATGGTTCCGCTGTCTCCCGAGATGTACCACTCGTAGGCGAGCGTCTGCGGCTCCGCGCTCGTGCCTTCGACCATCTCGCGCATGAGCTCCTCGAAGGTGTCGAGCTGGCCGTCCTTCACTGCCAGTTCGATAATCCAGGCGACGTGACCGTCCATGACTCCTCCGTTTCGTCGTGGGCTCGGGCGGGCGGATCCTACGAGACGAGCCAGAGCTTCGCGCCGCGACGCGGGATCCGCCGACGCGACTAGCTCGTCGTCACGAAGCGCGAGAAGCCACCCCACGGGCGGGCGTACGTCGCGCCGAAACCGTCGAGGATCTCGCGCACCGCGGTGCTCGGGTCGCCGCCGACCACGAAGCGCGTGATCTCCACGCACTCCATCATCCGGCCGGCCCACTTCGCGAGGAATCCCTCGACGTGGGAGAGAAACGCTTCGGAGTCCGCGTACTTCTCGAGCACGTAGACGGAGCCGCCGTCGTCCGAGATGTACCACTCGTAGGCGAGCGTCTGCGGCTCCGCGCTCGTGCCTTCGACCATCTCGCGCATGAGCTGCTCGAAGGTGTCGAGCCGGCCGTCCTTGACTGCGACCTCGACGAGAAAGGTGACGTGACCGTCCAAGGTTCCTCCCCTGTTCGTAGTTACGGAACGAGCCAAAGCTCGCGTTGCGGCGCCGAAAGCCACTCGATTCCGTCCGCCGTGACCAGGACGTCCTCCTCGAGGCCGACGTAGCCCCGTCGAGGAACGCCGGTGCCGAATTCGAGGGTGAAGACGTTGCCCTCCTCGACGACCCCGAGAGGTGCGGCGCCGTAGCGATCCCAGCGCGGCGCGAGCACGGTTCCGCCGTCGTGCGCCGAGCGGCCCAGCTGATGGCCGAGCGCATACATCGGCTCCGGGTAGCCGGCCGCGACGAGTGTTTCGCGGGCGGCCGCGTCGACCTCCCAGCCGGCAACGCCGGGCCGCAACGCGGCGGCGCCTGCGTCCAGCGAGGCCCACAGCGCGTTCCATGCCTGGAGCACGTCGGCGGGAGCGGCTTCCTCGCGCTCGTCGAGGAAGTACCACACCCGCTGCAGATCGCTCGCATAGTCCTCGCGAGTGACGCCGAAGTCCATGTGCAGGAGCTCGCCGCGTCTCGTCTCGAGGTCGCCCGGAGGGGCATGCCCAACGTCTTTCTCGGGGCCGGCGTTCACCGCCGGGCAGTGCTCGCCGGCCCAGGCATGACCGAGCCCGCGTCGCGCCACCTCTGCGTGCACCAGGTCGGCGATCTCGAGCTCTCGCAGTCCCGGGCGAAGCGAGGGCGTGATCGCCTCGAAGATCTCCTCGGTCTCGCGTATCGCGCCGCGGATCCGCTCGATCTCTGCCGGCGCCTTGCGGCCGCGGACTGCGTTCACAATCCCCTCCGACGAGACGAACCGTTCGGCGTAGGCAGTGTCTGCGAACGTTTCCTGCAGCACGAGCCAGAGGCCGTGCGTGAGGCCGTCCGCCGCCGGGTCGCTCTCCGAGAAGTTCAGCGCGATCGAGCGTGGCGCAAGCTGTTCGACCGTCTCGCGGAGGGTCGGCTTGATGCTCTCGTCGTAGCCGAGCACGCGGTACGCGCCGAGCTGCTCCACGGCCGGGACGTCGAACCGGCCGACGATCGCGACGGGGTCGCCCGTCGCAGAGACGAGGAACGCTCCCGTCCACGCACTGTACGTCCCGGCGACGAGGTCGAGGCAGGGGTCGTTCGTGAGCATCGTCTCGCGGACGAGCGTGATCCAGAGATCGACGTCCTGCTCGCGGAGGATCTCGGCCGCCTGGTCGACCTTCTCCTGGACGAGCGTCGAGCCCGGCGACATGGCGCGGGACGCTAGCGGATCAGCGCTCGGCGGCCCCTTCGAACGGTTCGTCTGCGGACGCTCCACGTCGACACTCGGCCGTCTCCCCTTCGCAGCAGCCGATCTTGAAGTGGCAGCGCGGGCACTGGAACGTCGCGTGGCGCCACTCCATGTACGTCCCGCAGCGCAAGCAGATCTCTACGACCTGCCCGGCGGTTTCGGTGGTCATGGACCAACGGTAGGAGGCGAGGAGGACGGCTACGATGCCCTGTCCCGGCGCCGTGGCCGAGTGGTTAGGCAGAGGCCTGCAAAGCCTCGTACAGCGGTTCGAGTCCGCTCGGCGCCTTCTCCCCTCACAAAGTTCCAGCAAATTCCGTGGTTTTCGTTACGTCCGCTCAAGTCACTACTTCGCGACGGTGCCGCGTGCTGAAGACCATCGCTCGCCGGCACCGTCGTGAGTGCGCTCGTCGAGAGCCCACTTAGTCGCTGTCGATGCTCCGAGCGGCGAGCAGCTTTTCCGAGAGCTTCGGGCCACGTCCCGGCTCGCTCCAAGGGCACACCTGAATACAGATCGCGCACCCGTACGTCTTCGTGAAGTAGGGAATGCAGCGATCGAAGTCGACGTACCACTTCTCCTCGCCTCGGACGAGTTGCTTCTCGTTGAAGATCGCGTCGGGCGGGCAGTCGATGACACACCGGCGACACGTTCTGCAGAGGTCATCGACACCGATGTCCACGGGCTCGTCCGTCGCCAGCGGAAGGTCAGTGACGACCGTGGCGAGACGGATGTTCGAGCCGTGTTCCTTGCTGATCAACGAACCGTGCTTGCCGAGTTCCCCGAGCCCCGCGCTCACGGCAAGCGGGATATGCAGGAGATCGGTGCTGTTCGGGTTGCCGTACGCCCGTGCGGGCCAGCCAAGGTCGCGGATGTACTCACCGAGCTCGATGGCGACACGCGAAACCGTGCGATAGGCCCGAAGGACCTCGACGGCCGCTCGCTTGTGCGGGACGTACTGCATCTCGTCGCGGTCCATCGTCAGACCGATTGAGACGGCGAAGCGATAAGGAACCTCGACCCCTTCGTACACTGCCTCTTCGGTCATACGAGCAACCCCAGCGAGGTCGGCTCCGAATGACTTTGCCGCCGCCTTGATACGGTCGGCCATCGCCGCGGGATCGTCGACGCGCAGTTGCTGCGGGCTGACCGGCCCGTCGCGTCGGCGAAGCTGCCAGATGTTGGCGACGATGTGTCTCACCGCCCCCGGCGGGTTGATGAGGCTGAAGAACCCATCAAGCGCGTCCCAGGGCAATGTCTCGCCACCAGGGTTGTGGAACACCTTGCGGGGACGGCGGCGCTCCGTAGAACCCAGCCCGTTGATCTCGTTTCCCGATCGCGGTGGCGTCCGGTAGCCGAAGGCGTACGAGGGCGCGGGCGGATCGTGAGGCCTCACGACGGCATCTCCTCGTCCACAAGAAAGACCTCGTTATGGCGCTCCTTCCACCGGTAACGCCTACGCACCCTGGTCCCAACGACGACGTAGGTCCAGAGAAGGCCTGTGAGCCGACGGATCAGCAGCACGTCACGACTCAAGCGAGCGCGCCGCGAGAACCGTACTCCCGTGTCATCGAACGTTCTCATCCGATACGGCGACCCTACAAGTCCTACCTAGGCCCCGAGCTTCGTCGTTCAGCGGGCTACGTCTGCTGTGGCGAATCTGACTGAAGGCTCTGCAGAGGAGACCGATTATGGCTTGACGATCCGCCGCCTGCCGTTGGTCTGCTCGGGTCCGGACGCCTGGACGGGTCATTCCACGACTGAAGTCCGTTCGCCCCACTCATTAGGATCGGCCGCCAATGCGCCACCGCCTTGGCCTTGCGGCCGTTCTCGTCGCGTCGCTCGTCGCTTTCCTCAACGGTGGAGCTGGGCACGCATCTCCCGCCGACGACATGCGCGTGCCGGAAGACGTGCGCTCGATCAGCTACTACCCCGCGCGCGGCGGCTGGACGCTGATGTGGACGCGCTTCGACGCCGACGCGATCGACCGTGACCTGTCTCGGATCGCGGGGCTTCGCGCGAACACGGTTCGTGTGATCGTTCCCGCCCGCGTGTTCGGCTACCCGGAACCGGAAGCCGAGATGAGCGCGCGGCTCGAGGCGGTGGTCGACCTCGCCGCCCGCCGCGGGCTGCGGGTCGAGCTGACCCTCTTCGATTGGTGGCACGACTACGTGGACATCGTCGGATCGCGCCGCTGGGCGGCGGCCGTTCTCTCCCCGTATGCGGGGGATGCGCGGATCGCGTTCGTGGAGCTGAAGAACGAGATCCGCCCGCAGGATTCCGGTGCCGCGGACTGGGCGGCAGCGCTGATCCCCTACGTGCGCGATGTGGCCCGTCTGCCTGTCGCCATTTCGGTACCCGCCATCGATCCGGCACGTGACCTTCGCCTACTGCGCGCTGCGCTCGGATCCGCGCAGCCCGACTTCTACTCGGCGCACTTCTACTGGCGGCCGGAGCTGGCCGCCCACTACCTCGAAAGGGCACGGGACGCCGTCGCGCCGCTGCCGCTGCGGGTAGGCGAGACGGGCTACTCGACCGCGATTCCGTACGAGGTGCTTCCCGGCCTCCCGGCCTCGCGGTCCGCGCGCGAGGCGGAGCAGGGGTACTACCTCCGCTCGCTCTCTCTTGTGGTTCGGCGACTCGGACTGCCTCCGCTCGCGCCCTGGATCCTGTCCGACTTCGCGCCGGACGCGATCCCGGCCGACGACCCCGCCGTGCACGCCAATGCTCGGGAGTATCGCTTCGGCCTCTTCCGTGTCTCCGGTGCAGCGAAGCCCGCGGCCGCCGAGCTCCGGAGGGTCTTCTCCGGCGGCCGCGTGGATGGCTTCAACGGTGGCTTCGAGGACGCCGTGCGCGACGAAGCCGGCCGCACGGTGCCTGCGCTGTGGCGGATCCGCAGGACGTCGAACGCAGGGTTCGCACGTGACACGCAGGTTGCGCGGACCGGTCGTGCCTCGGGTCGGATCGACGGTGTGGTCGCCGGGACCGGGCCTGACGCGGCCTTCGCGATAGCTCCACCTGATCCCGCTGTTCAGCCCGGGGATCGATCTACGGTGACGGGTTTCGCGCGGGCAACCTCGAAGTGCGGCCAGGTGCGCCTCGCGATCCGCTGGTTCTCGGCCGAGGGGCGCACTGTCGGCGGCGTTCAGTCCAAGCCGGTCCCGTGCGGCACGCGCAGCTGGCGGCGGCTGCATGCGACCGGAGTCGCGCCCTCCGGGGCCGCCTACGTGGGTCTCTATCTCCGCGCCGCGGGCACAGTCGGACACGCGTGGTTCGATGATGTCTCGTACGTATGCGCACGAGGAAGCGCAAGCGCAACTCGCAGGGCACGGTAGACGCGCGCGTTGAAGCCGCGCGACGAGGCGGGCGATTTCTCGTAAATGCCGGAAGCCGGCTGTTAGGGGGGCGGAGCCGCTCGCCGTTATCAGCGGCGCGCACGACGGCCTACGTTGAGCTCGCCTACGGTGCGCTCGATCCAGCGACGCCCCCGTGAGCGACCCCAGCCTCCCCGAATGGAGAGATCGTATTCCGCGTCCGTGAGAAGAGCCTAAGAAGACGCCGGATCGTGGTCGATCCAGATCCATGAGCTGGCAGATGCGCGAACCCTCGTGGCGAGCGCCCGTCCCCGACGGCCCGCACTTCTGGCGGCGGTGCTTTCTCAAGGCGCACGTTTGGCCGGTCGATACATCGCTGGTGGTCGTCTGCGGCTCCGAAGGTGCTGCCCTGGTGTCGCGTGCGCGGCGATCCGACGCTGCCGTGCTGATCGTCGCGCCGGAACGGGAGCGACGAGCCCGCCTCGCCGAGCTCGTCGAGCGAAGTGGGCTGACTCCGGTGGCGGCCGAGGCGATGAGCGGCGTGACCCGTGAGCTCGAGCTCGTGCTTCCGCGACTCGTCGTGATCGACGTACCGGTGCCGGATCACGCCGACTGGGCTCTCGACCTCGTCTCCCGAGTCCGCGGGCTGCGTGGTGGAGACGCAGTCCCGATCGTCGTCGTCTCGGCGCACCCGTCCCGGGAGTTCTCGGCCGCTGCTCGCGAGCGCGGGGCGGACGATGTCTTCGCCGGCGAGCACGATCCCGACGAGCTCGTCGGGATCGTGCGTGGAAGAGTCGAGCGGCCGCCGGTTCCCAGGAACGTCTTGACGCACGACCCCGTGAGCGGTGTGCTCACCGAGGCCTCGTTCGCTGAGGCGACCTGGCGCGAGCTCGAGCGCGTTGCGCACGGGGGTCGTCCGGGAGTGCTCGCGCTCCTGCAGGTCGACGAGCTCCCCGAGCTCGAGGCGCTACACGGCATCCGCGCACGCGACGAGCTCGTCGCTCAGCTCGCCGGCCTCATCGCGAGCGAGACGCGGACGATCGACTACGTGGGGCATGCCCGTGGAGTGCTCGCCGTGCTCCTCCCCGCGACCACGGGACGGCGGGCCCACGCTGCGCTCGAGCGGCTCGCCCGAGAGATCGTGGGCAGGGCGTTCACCGTGGCGGGCACGGCGGTCTCGGTGACACCGGTGATCGGGTACGCGAGCTACGAGTCCGGCCCGACGAGAGAGCTCCTCGAGGAGCGCGCCTGGATCGCGACGATGCGGCAGGCCGAGCAGCTCGACCTGCATCCGACCGAGTGGACGTCGTCGATGTCGGCGCCTGCGCCGCGGCAATCACGGGTGGCCCGGTGGTTTGGTCGGGTCGTGACGCCGGTGCAGGTCATCTCCCAGCAGCTCGCGTGCCTGCTCATACCTCTTGCGCTGTACGGGCTGCTCTTCCAGCTGGGGTTGGACGTGACGGGGGTCATGTACCTCGTGCTCGTCTTCGCCCTGGGGCTCACGGCACTTGCGATCTGGATCGAGGGCATTGCAGCGCTCCGGCGCCCGAAGCTGCCCGCGCCACCGTGGCATCTCCCGTCGGCCGCGGCGATCATCGCCGCGTACCTGCCGAACGAAGCCGACACGGTCCTCGAGGCGGTCGAAGCCCACCTCGCACAGGACTACCCGAACCTCGAGGTCATCCTGGCCTACAACACGCCGTACCCCCTCGCGGTCGAGGATGACCTCCAGCTGCTCGCGGAGCGCGATCCGCGGTTCAAGCCGGTGCGCATCGAGGGCTCGGTCTCGAAGGCGCAGAACGTCAACGCCGCGCTGGCTCACGTCCGTTCCGAGATCGTGGGAGTCTTCGACGCCGATCACCATCCCGCGCGCGACGCCTTCTTCCGCGCCGCCTGCTGGCTCACGTCCGGTACAGATGTCGTGCAAGGGCACTGTGTCGTGCGGAACGGCGGCACGAACCTCTTGACGAAGCTCGTCGCCACCGAGTTCGAGTCCATCTACGCCGTGAGTCACCCGGGTCGCGCGCGCGTGCACGGCTTCGGGATCTTCGGCGGCTCGAACGGCTACTGGCGCACGACCCTGCTGCGCGAGAAACGCATGCGCGGATTCATGCTCACCGAGGACATCGATTCGTCGATGCGCGTCGTGCGTGAGGGGGGCAGGATCGTGTCGGATCCCGACCTGGTCTCGACCGAGCTGGCGCCGGAGAGCTGGCGCGCGTTGTGGAACCAGCGAATGCGCTGGGCACAGGGCTGGCACCAGGTCTCGCGGCGGCATCTTGGGCCGATGCTCCGACGCCCTGGGGCGTCGATGAAGAGCCGCCTCGGTGCGTTCTATCTCCTCGCCTGGCGCGAGGCCTACCCGTGGGTCTCGCTGCAGATGTTCCCGTTGATCGCGTTCTGGCTCATCCGCGGAGAGCCGCCGATCAACTGGTTCGTGCCGATCTTCGTCGCGACAACGCTGTTCACCCTGTCAGCAGGACCGATCCAGGTCGCGTTCGCGGCGAAGCTCGCTCACCCGGCGATCAAGGCGCATCGCCGCTGGTTCTGGCTCTCGCTCGTCGGATCGGTCTTCTTCTACACCGAGTTCAAGAACGTGATCTCCCGCACGGCGCAGATAAAGGAGCTCATGGGGGAGCGCGCGTGGAAGGTGACGCCTCGCGCCGGCGGGAAAGCCGTCAGCGCCGCCGCCCAGCCTGCTTCCGAGCGGCGCTCGCCGGCCTCGGTGGGCGCTCCGTTGCGACGGGCCGAGGATCGCGTCGTCGCCGTTCAGGGGCGCGGCAGTCGAGATCCACTGCACCGCATCGCCAGCGTGCTCGAGGAGATCGACGCGCAGCGCGCCTGATCCGGAACAGAGTGCCGAACGTAGATGCGGACGTGGGCGCCGCGCGAAGCAATCTCGTCGTCGGCGCCATAGCCCTCCCCCTGGGTGCTCGTGGCGCAGCCGCGCTTCAGGCGCTCGGCGTCGACGGCGGCATCGCTAGCGTCCGCGCGCGATGAGCGCACCCGACGTCATCGTCGTCGGCGCCGGAGTCGCCGGGCTTTCGTGCGCGCACCGCGTTGATGCTGCAGGACTCGGCGTCGTCGTGCTCGAGGCCTCGGATGGAGTCGGCGGTCGGATCCGAACGGATGAGGTCGACGGCTTCCTGCTCGACCGCGGATTCCAGGTGCTCCCGACTGCCTACGGGGAGGCACGGGCGCTTCTCGACTACGAAGACCTCGACCTCCGCCCGCTCGAGCGCGGAGCGGTTGTCCAGCACGGTGGGCGATTCCACGCGCTCGGCGATCCCCGGCACGGCCCGCTCGGGGCGCTGCGGGCACTCGCGAGCGGGTCCGTACGGCCGGGTGATGCACTCGCGCTTCGTCGCCTGCTCGGGCGCCGTGGGCCCGAGACGACCGCGGCCCAAGTCGTGGCGGACGTCGGCCTTTCCGACGTCGGAGAGCAACTCCTACGCGCGTTCCTTCGCGGGATCTTTCTCGAGCGCGAGCTGGACACGTCGAGCGAGTTTCTCGAGTTCGTGCTCGACGCCTTCTCACGTGGCGCGGCGGCCCTCCCCGCCCGGGGGATGGGAGCGATTGCCAAGCAGCTAGCGGACGGGCTCGACGTCCGGCTCGAGATGCGCATCGCGGACGTCCGCGAGCTCGAGGCGACCGCGGTCGTCGTCGCGGCTCCGGGCCTGCTCGACGAGCGCGATCTCGCCTGGAATGGCGTGTCGTGCGTCTACTTCGACGCGCCAGAGCCGCCCTGGCGCGGCGCCTCGCTGCTCCTCGACGGCGCAGACTCGGGGCCGGTCAACAACCTCTGCGTGCTGAGCGAGGTGGCCGAGACGTACGCTCCGCCGGGCCGCGCGCTGGTTTCGGCAAGCGTGCTCGGTGGCGAGGAGCCCGCGCTTCGAGCAGTGCGCCGGCAACTTGCCGGATGGTTCGGCCCCGCCGTAGGCGACTGGCGGCACCTTCGCACAGACGTGATCGCGCGCGCGCTTCCGGCGTACCACGTCGGGCAGCCGCTCGAATGCGCGCCGCGCGTGAGCGACGGCCTCTACGCCTGCGGCGACCATCGGCTGCACCCCTCGCTCGACGGCGCCCTCCGCTCCGGCCGACTCGCGGCGGAGGCCGTCGTCGCTGATCTCGCCCGCTAGCCACGGAAGACGCGGCGCGTTTCGCGCGTCTTGTTGACAACGACGGAAGGAGCAGCATGCCCGAGTTGACGACAACCGCGACCTTCACTGCAGCCCGGTTCGACGAGGACGCGCTGACGACGATCGTGGCGCGCAGCGTGCTCGAGGCTGCGCTCGCCGACGGGGAGGGCGCCGAGCTCTGGTTCGACATCGGACGCGACGACGACACGTCTCGGCTCGCGATCGATCTTTCGGCGGCCGATCTCGAGGAGATGCTCCGGCTCGGCGACGGCGACGACGTCGCCCTCACGCTCGACGGGGAGTACGTCTCCGGCCTGTTCGACGATGCGGACGTCGAGGCCCACGGGATGCGTGGTGCGATCGCCATCGCCGTGACGAGTGCGGCGCTTCTCGCCCCGGCCGCTCAGGCCGCCGTACCCCAGGCGACGCAGCAGGCCAAGCCGCAGGCGACGGCGCAGGTCACGACGCAGGTGAGCGCCGCAGCCACAGCCCAGGTGTCGAGCCTGGCGGCGAGAACGCAGGTTTCGCTGCAGAACAAGACGCAGGTCTCGAAGGTTCAGGTCGCGAAGGCGAAGGTCAGCGGCCTCCAGCTTCTCCGGAGCGGCATCGCGCGGTAGCGAGACGGCTCATCGGTTCCGCGGCTAGGCTGCGGAACCGATGACCGCCGTGCGGATCGACGGAAAGGCGCTCGCGCTGAAGGTGCGAGCGGAGGTCGCCGACGACGTGCGTTCGTTCGGCCGGCCCGTGTGTCTCGCGACGATCCTCGTCGGCGACGATCCGGCCTCGCACACCTACGTCGGCTCCAAGCACAAGGCCTCGCACGAGGCGGGGATCGAGTCGCGGGATCACCGCTTCCCCGCGGACACGGCCGAGTCCGTCGTACTCGACCTGATCGACGAGCTCAACTCGGACGACGAGGTCGACGGGATCCTCGTCCAACTCCCGCTCCCCGAGCACATGGACGAGCCCACGGTGCTGCGCGCCGTCGATCCCGCGAAGGACGTCGACGGCTTCCATGTCCTGAACGCCGGCCGGCTCTACCTTGGCGAGCCTTTCCTCGTGCCCGCGACTCCATCCGGCGTCATGGTCATGCTCGCCGAGCACGGGGTGGAGGTGAAAGGCAGAGAAGCCGTCGTGATCGGGCGGAGCGAGATCGTCGGCAAGCCGATGGCGATGCTCCTGCTCGCCGGGCACGCCACGGTCACGATCTGCCACTCGCGGACGACCGACCTCGCTGCTCACACCAGGCGCGCCGACATCCTGGTCGCCGGGGTTGGTCGGCCCGGGCTCGTGACGCCGGACATGGTGAAGCCCGGCGCGACCGTCATCGACGTCGGGGTCAACCGTACGGACGAGGGCAAGCTCGTCGGCGATGTCGACCCTGCGGTCTTCGACGTCGCGGGCCTCATGACCCCTGTACCGGGCGGCGTCGGGCCGATGACGATCGCCATGCTTCTGCGCAACACCCTCACAGCCGCGCAACAACGTCGCGCGCAGGTTGCGGCCTCCGGTTCCTAAGCGCTAGCGTTCCGCGCGTTGTGACCATCCCGGCGCCGAGCCTCACAGGCCGGCGTCATCGCTGTAGGAGGACGTTGAAGTGGAGCAGGGCACCGTCAAGTGGTTTTCGAACGAGAAGGGCTACGGCTTCATCGAGCGCGAGGGTGGGGACGATGTGTTCGTCCACTTCTCCGCGATCACGATGGACGGCTTCAAGACCCTCACCGAAGGACAGCGTGTGGAGTTCGAGGTCGTCCAGGGTCCCAAGGGTGCCCAGGCCGCGAACGTCTCGGCAGCAGCGAGCTGACCGAACTCGTATCGACGTACGCGACGGGCTCCCATGTGGGAGCCCGTCGCACACTGGCAACCCTCGGGCGCACCGGGGTTGCCGGTGCGGTCGCGGTGGCTGACGGAGCCGCGACGTTATCGAGGAGAATCACGGAGTGGCGATATCCCGAGACGAGGTACTGCACGTTGCGCGGCTGGCGCGGCTCGCGCTGACCGACGAGGAGGTCGAGCGCCTCACCGACGAGCTCGGGGCGATCCTCGACGCTGTCAGCGTGGTCGCGGAGCTCGACCTTGCGGACGTGCCGCCGACGTCACATCCGCTCGATCTGGTTAACGTCTGGGACGAGGACGAGCCGCGTCCGGCGCTCGCGTTGGAGGACGTCTTCGCCAACGCACCACTTCGTGACGGCGACCACTTCCGCGTTCCGCCCAGCGCATGATCGACACGCTCCGACTGACTGCCGAAGAGGCCATGGGCCTGCTCGAGCGCCGTGAGGTCTCGGCCGCCGACCTGCACGCCGCGTATCTCGATGCGATCGGGCGGCACGACGACGAGCTCCACTGCTATCTGCGCACCTGTGACGAGCCGGGCGGCGACGGGATCCCGATCGCGCTGAAGGACGTCATCTCGACGAAGGGGATCGAGACCACCGCGGGGTCGCGCATCCTCGAGGGCTACACGCCGGTCTTCGACGCGACCGTCGCCGCGCGCGTGAAGGGCGCCGGCCTGTCCGTTCTCGGCAAGACGAACACGGACGAGTTCGCGATGGGCTCGTCGACCGAGAACTCCGCCTGGGGGCCGACTCGCAACCCCTGGGATCCCTCGCGCGTGCCGGGCGGCTCGGGTGGTGGCACGGCCGCTGCCGTCTCGGCAGGTCTCGCGCCGTGGGGGCTCGGCTCCGATACGGGCGGCTCGGTCAAGCAGCCGTCCGCGCTGTGCGGGAACGTCGGGCTGCGGCCGACGTATGGCACGGTCTCGCGCTACGGGATCGTCGCCTTCGCGTCGAGCCTCGACCAGATCGGACCGGTCGCGAAGAACGTGCGTGACGTCGCGCTCCTCTACTCGATCATCGCGGGTCGCGATCCGCTCGACTCGACGACGGCGGAGCTGCCCGAGCCGGTGGAGCTGCCCGAGGGCGACTCGCTCGCCGGCCGGCGCCTCGCAGTGCCCAGGCAGGTGGCCGACCTCGAGGCGATCGAGCCGGGCGTTCGCGCGTCGTTCGAGAGGACACTGGACGTGGCACGAGAGCTCGGCGCCGAGGTGGGGGAGTGCGACCTTCCCGTGTCCTACCGCTACGGCATGCCCTGCTACTACCTCGTCGCGCCCGCCGAGGCGTCGTCGAACCTCGCGCGCTACGACGGCGTGCGCTACGGCGTGCGGGTCGACGGCGCGACCTTCGGCGAGATGGTCGACCGCACGCGCGACGAGGGCTTCGGACCGGAACCGAAGCGGAGGATCATGCTCGGGACCTACGCACTCGCGGCGGGCTACTACGACGCATTCTACGGGCAGGCGCAGAGAGTGCGGACGCTGCTCATCCGCGAGCATCGCGAGGCGCTCGACGGGTTCGACGCGATCGTCACGCCGACGTCGCCAACGGTTGCATTTCCCATCGGAGACAAGGCCGCCGATCCGCTCGCGATGTACGCCTGCGACCTGTTGACCATTCCGTCCTGCCTCGCCGGGCTCCCTGGCCTGTCGATCCCCTGCGGGCTGTCGGACGGGCTTCCGGTCGGGCTGCAGCTGATCGGCCGGCAGTTCGGGGAGAACGGGCTCTTCCGCATTGGACACGCGCTGGAGCAGGCGATCGGCTTCGACACCGTCCCGGAGCGTCTCAGGTGAGCGCGTGGGAGCCGGTCATCGGGCTCGAGATCCATGCCCAGTTGAAGACGCGGACGAAGATGTTCTGCCGCTGTCCGGTCGGCTACGGCGCGGGGGAGAACACCCAGACGTGTCCGGTGTGCCTCGGCTTCCCGGGCGCGCTGCCGGTGATGAATCGCCGTGCCATCGAGTGGACGATCAAGCTCGGTCTCGCGCTCGAGTGCCAGATCGCCGGGCAAGCGGTGTTCGCTCGGAAGAACTACTTCTATCCCGATCTGCCGAAGGGATATCAGATCTCTCAGTATGATCTACCATCCTGCATAAATGGTAAGATGCTCTTGCCTTCTGCAGAAGGCGACCACATGATCGGGATCGTGCGTGCCCATCTCGAAGAGGACGCCGCGAAGACCGTCCACGTGGGCGGTCGCACCGGCCGCATCGGCGGCGCCGAGTCGTCGCTCGTCGACTACAACCGCGGCGGCACGCCGCTCGTGGAGATCGTCACGGCGCCGGACCTTCGTTCCGCCGACGAGGCGAAACGCTTCCTCCAGCTCCTCCGCCAGACCATCGTCGAGCTCGGGATCTCGGATGCGGAGATGGAGAAAGGAACGCTGCGCGTCGACGCCAACGTCTCCGTTCGCCCTGTCGGCTCGGACGAGCTTCGCACCCGCACGGAGATCAAGAACATGAACTCGTTCAACTTCATCGCCCGCGGCATCGATGCCGAGGTGGAACGTCAGATCGGCGTCTGGGAGTCGGGTGGCGAGGTCGAGCAGCAGACCTACGACTTCGACGCTGCGACGGGGGCGCTCACGGCGCGGCGCTCGAAGGAGGAGGCCGACGACTACCGGTACTTCCCCGAGCCCGACCTCGTCCCGGTGGAGCCGCCGGCAGAGCTGGTCGACGCACTCCGCGCGGCGCTTCCCGAATCGCCGGCAGCGCGGATCCGCCGCATCGAGCCTGCGCTCGATCTCGAGCGCGCGACGGTTCTCGTCACCGGTGGGCTCGACAAGCTCTGGGACGACAGCGTCGCGGCAGGCGCGGGCGAAGTCGCCGCCGCGAACGTCATCGCAAACGCTCTTGTCGGCGCCGGGGTCGACCCCGCGGCCGTTTCGCCGCGCGAGCTCGCGAGGCTCGTCGAGGCGCGGGAGCGCATCCCGCGCACGGCGTTCGACGAAGCGGTTGCAGAGCTCGGTGATCCGGCGTTCTCGGCCGATCCCTACCTTGCCCAGGAGGCCGTATCGGACACGTCCGAGCTCGAGCCCCTCATCCAACGGATCCTCGACGAGAACCCCGGTCAGGTCGCCGCCTATCGCGGTGGCAAGGAGGGGCTGCTCGGCTTCTTCGTCGGCCAGGTGATGAAGGAGACGCAGGGGAAGGCGAACCCGCGTGTCGTCTCCGATCTCGTCCGCGGGAAGCTCAACGTCTAGCCAACGGCTTCGTCGCCTCGCGTGGCTACGCTGCCTGTCGTGCGCCTTTCGCTCGTGTACAGCGTCTCCGCGCTGATCCTGTTCGCCTGCGGCCTCGTGCTTGCGTCGTGCGGCGGCGGTGACGACGAGTCGAGTGCGACGACGATCCCCGCGACGATCACCGACACGACGACGACCGACACGACGACGACCGACACGACGACGACCGCCGAGTCGTCGACCACGACCGCCGAGTCGTCGACCACGACCGAGACGACGCCGCCGAAGCCCGAGGGGCCGACCGTGATCCGGATCACGGTCGAGAACGCCGCTCCGAAGGGCGGCATCGTCCGCAAGACGGTGCAGAAGGGTGATCGCGTCGTGCTCGTCGTCACCGCGGACGTGACCGACCACATCCACCTGCACGGCTACGACATCATGCGCGACGTCGCACCCGGGCGACCCGCGCGGCTCCCGTTCAAGGCGACGGTTCCCGGACGTTTCGAAGTCGAGCTCGAGGATCGCGGAGTGCCGATCGCGGACATCACCGTCAAGACGTGAGCGTCCTGGCTCACGGGATCGGAGGCGTGCGCGACCTCCCCGTCCCGGAGTCCTTCTTCTTCACGACCGCGGCGATCGTCCTCGTCGTGTCGTTCGTCCTGCTGGGCGCCCTCTGGAAGCGGCCCGTGCTCGAGGCGCATGCGGGAGGTCGAGCGCTGCCCGGCGGTCTCAGCGCGCTCCTGCTCTCGCGCGGGCTGCGTGTCGTGCTGCAGGTTCTCTCGGCGGCGCTGCTCGTCCTGACTCTCGCGACGGCGCTGTTCGGCACGACCGTCGAGCTCCTGAACTTTGCGCCGACCTTCGTGTACGTGATCTTCTGGCTCGGTCTCCCGCTCCTGTCGGTGCTCTTCGGGAACGTGTGGCGTGCGCTCAGCCCGTGGCGCGCGCTTGCCGACGGCGCCGTGTGGGTGCTCGAGCGCGGCGGCCGTGAGGCGCGTCCCGTGCTCGAGTGGACGGGAACGTGGGGGAGATATCCGGCCGCGGTCGCACTCTTCGCTTTTGTCGCCTTGGAGCTCGCCCACCCGAGTCCGGCGGCGCCGCGCACTCTCGGCA
>Ga0075343_1000037_pt1 | contig 29917 bp, 32 predicted proteins | sample RushOxbow_ThreeS_2_FD_120072 | JGI IMG/M metagenome (GOLD analysis project Ga0075343, IMG submission 120072) | Natural and restored wetland microbial communities from the San Francisco Bay, California, USA, that impact long-term carbon... | ecosystem: Environmental > Terrestrial > Soil >...
AGGCCGCGGTCCAGTTCCGCGTGACGATCCCGTCGAGGACGTAGAAGTTCGTAGGGTGCTCCGCGGTTATGAGGACGTCCTGTCGGCCGATCGAAGGGAGCCAGCCGAGCTTCACGGAGAAGATCCACTTGAGGAGGATCGCGAGCACGAAGACGGGTATCGAGACGCCGATCAGCGATAAGAAGAGGCTCGTGTTGTCGAATATGCCCCCGTAGCGCTTGGCCGCGAAGAAGCCGAGCGGGATGCCGAAGAGCAGCGCAAAGAATGCGGCCGCAAGGGTCAGCTCGATCGTGGCCGGGAAGCGCTCCTTCAGCTCGTCTGTGACGGGGCGCCGGCTCGTGATGCTCGTGCCGAGCTCACCGCCCGCGAGCGTTTGCAGGTAGCGCAGGTACTGGATGTAGATCGGGTCGTCGAGGCCGAGTTGCTCCCGGATCTCGGCGATCGACTCCTCGTCCGCACGCTCGCCGAGGAGTGCCTCAGCCGGCGTTCCGGGAAGGGCCCGGATCCAGACGAAGATCAGGATCGAGAGCCCGATGAGGATCGGGACGAGCAGGAGGAGCCGGCGGACCGTGAAGCGGAGCACTCAATGGCTCGCTTCGGTCCGCCGACTCCCCACGTTCTCCTGTTAGCCCGTCTTCCGAACCGACGCGAACGACTCGCTCGTCGTCGGGCTTGGCCGGTAGCCGACGACCGTTCGCTTGAACGCGAGCGCCGGCTTCGTGTGCACGTACGGGACCCCGATCAGGTCGCGCATCGAAGCGTTGTTGAACGAGCGGTACAGCGCGTTTCGCACGTCCGCATCCGTTGCGACGAGCGCCTTGTCAAGGGCGCTGTACAGCCGGTAGTTCTCGGGCAGGCCGAACTGCTTGTACGACCGAAGAACGCCGTCGAGGAACGTCGAGGCATCGCCGAAGTCGCCCGTCCAGCCCAGCAGGTGCAGCGCACCCGCCGTTCCCGCATCCGCCCGACCGAGGTACGTCGGGTTCCACGGAGCACTCTTCGCGACGACCTTGAAGCCCGATTTGTTCAGGCTGGCCGCGAAGGCCTGGAAGTTGTTCTTGGGGTTCGGCATGTACGGCCGGGAGACGTCGGTCGGCCACCAGAACTCGACTTCGACCGGAAGCGTGAGACCCGCCTGCCGGAGCAGCGCCTTCGCCCGATTCGGGTTGTAGGCGTACTTGGGCACCCTCGTCGAGTAGCCGGGCACGCTCGGTGGCATGAACTCGTGAGCGACGATGCCACGGCCCGCGTAGAACGACCGCACGACTGCTGCGCGGTCGAGGCCATGCGCGACTGCGCGCCGCACGAGGATGTTGTCGAACGGTTCGACGGAGCGGTTTATCCCGACGTAGCCGACGTTGAAGGCCGGCCGGTCGAGCGTCTTGAGGCCGCTGTTCCGCTTGATCGTGTTGATGTCCTGCGGCTCGACGAGGTCATACCCGTCGATCTCCCCGGTCTGCAGGGCCTGCAGCCGCGCCGCGTTGTCGGGGATCGCCCGGAAGATCAGGCGCGTGAGGCTTGGGCGGCGGCCCCAGTAGTCGTCGTTCCGCTCGAGCTCGAGCTTGTCGCCGATACGCCACGAGACGAGCTTGAACGGCCCGGTACCGGAGGCGACGCCGCCCGGCACGCCGTACTTGCCGAGTGGTTGGTAGACGCCGTCGGAGGTGAGGCGGCCCTTGTCGGCATCGTTGTCCGTCATCGCCTTCGGGCTTTGAATGGCGAACGGCGAGAGCGTCATCGCGGCGAGGAACGGCCCGTACGGGCGCTTCAGGTTGATCACCGCCACGTTCGACCCGCGAGCCTGGCAGTTCCTGTAGAGGGCGTCCTTTGCACCCTTGGTCTTGAACCCGCCGAAGACGTAGTTGTAGTAATAGGACGCCGAGGACGACTGCTGAGCGCCCTTGAAGTTGTACCACCGGTTGAAGTTCGCGCAGACGGCGGCGGCGTTGAACGGAGTGCCGTCGTGGAACTCGACGCCGCGTCGAAGCGTGAACGTCCACCGTCGACCTCCGTTGCTCTTGGCCCACTTGGTGGCGAGCATCGGAGCGAGCTGGGTAGTGCCGGGCTTCAGGCCAACGAGGGTTTCGGTGATCTGGTACACGACACGGAACGACTCGCCGTCCGAGATGAGTGCAGCATCCAGCACGACCGGGTCTGCAGCCGCGCCGAAGACGAGCGTCGACGACGACTGACTCGCCTTGTCGGCCGAGCCCGATGCGACAGCCGCGACGAGAAGTGCCAGCAACCCTGCTGCGACTCCTGCCCTGAGGACTTTTCGCATTTCTGCCCCTTCCTTTCTCCTGCCCGTTAGCGGGGGCGAACGGCGGGAGCTTACGCCCTCCCCCGCCTAGTTGCTCAGACGACGAAAGGCCCCGTTGGTCGGGGCCTTTCGTTCACGGAAGGGTGTTGGCGTTGGAGCTCAGGCTGCGAGGCCTGCGAGATCACGCAGTGCCTCGAGGCGCTTGAGCGCCTGACCCTCGAGTTGGCGCACACGCTCGCGGGTGAGGTCGAGTTCGTGTCCGATGGCCTCGAGCGTCCAGGGCTCGCCTTCGAACCCGAAGCGCAGCTCGAGGATGCGTCGCTCGCGCTCGGGGAGAGCATCGAGCGCTCGGCGGATGCTCTGCCGACGTAGCGACTCTTCGGCCTCGTCGAACGGGTCTGCAGCCTCGCGATCGGCGAAGAGATCGCCGAGCTCACCTTCGTCGTCTGCGCCGACGGTCTGGTTCAGCGAGACGGACGCATGGGCGGCGCCGAGCGCCTCTTCGACGTGCTGAAGCGGAAGTCCCGTGGCTTCGGCGAGTTCTTCCTTCGTCGCCTCACGACCGAGCTCCACCTCGAGCCGGCGAGCGGCGCGGGAGAGCTTCTGCTGGCGCTCGACCACGTGAACGGGCACGCGGATCGTCCGCGCGTGATTGGCGACTGCGCGCTGCACCGACTGGCGGATCCACCACGTCGCGTAGGTCGAGAACTTGAAACCTCGACGCCAGTCGAACTTCTCGACCGCGCGGTTGAGCCCCAGGGTGCCCTCCTGGATGAGGTCGAGGAATGGCACACCCAGACCGCGATACCCCTTGGCGATCGAGACGACGAGTCGGAGGTTCGACTCGATCATGACGCGCTTCGCGACGGGGTCTCCCCGCTCGATGCGCTTCGCGAGGGCCACTTCTTCGGCAGCCGTCAGAAGCTTGTGGCGTCCGACATCCGCCAGAAAGAGCTGCAGGCTGTCGGCTGCACCCGATACCGGGCCGGCCTCGTACTGCTTCTGCGGCGCCGCGTCGCCCTTGTCGGAGTCCGCGTCGGGCTGCGTGATCTCGATGTTGTGCGCCTCGAGCTCGCGCTGGAGCAGCTCGGCATCTTCTTCGCCGATGTCGTGCTCGAGCACGAAGGCTTCGAGCTCGGGTGCCTCGAGCTGGCCTCCGTGCTCCTCGGCCCGCTCCATGAGGGCCTTCACATGCTCGGATTCAAAGAGTTCGATGAGCTGGTTTTGCGTCAACGTCCTGTTTCAGTCCTTTCGTGACGTGATTCCCGTTCTTCAGTGCGACAAACTTACGGAGCTTACGCTGTTTTTTGGGCTATTTCCAGGGGTAACCACTTCGGGTGTGTGTCACAAACTCGTAAACGTCGGTGCCCCTCTTCGATATTCCGTCGCTGACTCGTCAGCGGCAGGCGGGCAGACGTCTAGGGAGCCTGAGACGGCGTCCTCCACCTGAGACGTCTCCGTCCCAGGCAAGTTTGGATCATGACCGGTCGAACGGACGACGAAAACCCCTTGCCGGAAGGCTTTACTCGCTCTTAGCGCGTCTTTCGGCGAGCAGTTCCACCGCACGCTCGAGGGTGATCCCGTCGGGGGTGTCGCCTCGTCGGAGGCTTGCGTTGGTCTCGCCGTCGGTGACGTAGGGCCCGAACCGGCCGTCTTTTACGACGATCGGCTTCCCGCTGGCTGCATCGGAGCCCAGCTCTTTGAGCGGGCCCTTCGCCGCCCGTCGGCCTCGGCGGCGCGGCGGTTGTGCCAGGAGAGCGACCGCGTCTTCGAGCGTCACGGTGAAGAGTTGCTCCTCGCTCTCGAGCGAGCGGGACTCTTCTCCTCTCTTGATGTACGGGCCATAGCGGCCGTTCTGCGCCGTCACGGGTGCGCCGTCGAGCTCGCCGACGACACGCGGAAGCGAGAGGAGCCGGAGCGCCTCGTCGATGGTCACTGTTGCGGGTGACATCGAGGAGAAGAGCGACGCTGTCCGCGGCTTCTCCTCGCTGCCTTCGGGCAGTAGCTCCGTCACATACGGGCCGTAGCGACCCGAGCGCACGAGGATCTCGACACCTGTCTCCGGGTCGACGCCGAGCTCTTTGGAGTCGGGTTGTGCGAGCAGCTCGTCCATCTTCTCGGGCGTGAGTTCGTCTGGGGCGATGTCGGCCGGCAGGCTCACGCGTTGCTCGCCGTGCTCGATGTACGGGCCATACCGGCCGACCCGTACGACTGCATCGCTACCCGGGATCACGATCGAGTTGACCGCACGCGCGTCGATCTCGTCGAGCTGGTCGGTCACCAGGTGGTGGAGGCCCGGGTCCCCGTCATGGCCGAAGTAGAAGCGGCGGAGCCACTCGACGCGCTCCTGCTCTCCGGAGGCGATCCGGTCGAGGTCGTCCTCCATCCGCCTCGTGAAGTCGAAGTCGACGAGCTGCTGGAAGTGGCGCTCGAGAAGGTTGACAACCGAGAACGCTGTGAACGTTGGGACGAGCGCGGTTCCCTTCTTAAAGACGTAGCCGCGGTCGACGATGGTCGAGAGGATCGCCGCGTAGGTCGACGGACGACCGATCCCGCGCTCCTCGAGGGCGCGCACGAGAGTCGGTTCCGTGTACCGGGCCGGTGGCTGGGTGGCATGGCCGTCGGGTGCGAGCTCGACGAGCGTGACGGCCTGGCCAACGGTGAGCTGGGGAAGGACGCGCTCCTCGTCCGCTTCGACCGGCTCGTCCTTGCCGGGCTCGTACGCGGCGAGGAACCCTCGGAAGGAGATCACGGTGCCGGAGGCTCCGAACTCGGCGTCCTCGCCCGCGGAGCTCGTCGCCGCAATGCGAAGCGAGACCGTCTGTCCGCGCGCGTCCTCCATCTGCGAGGCGAGCGTTCGCTTCCAGACGAGATCGTAGAGCGCCAGCTCGTCCCGGCTCAACTGCGACGCGAGCTCCTTCGGAGTGCGGAAAGCGTCGCCTGCGGGCCGAACGGCCTCGTGGGCCTCCTGGGCGTTGGCTACGGCGCGTCCGTACTGCCGCGGCTTCTCGGGCACGTGGTCGTCTCCGAAGAGCAGCCGAACCTGAGCGCGCGCTGCCTGGATGGCCGATTCGGACAGCGTTGTCGAGTCCGTTCGCATGTACGTGATGTAGCCGGCCTCGTACAGCTTCTGCGCGACGCGCATGGTCGTCTGCGCGGAGAAGCGAAGCTTGCGACTCGCTTCCTGCTGCAGCGTCGCGGTACGGAACGGTGCAGCGGGCTTGCGGCGGTACGGGCGCTCGTCGACCGAGCGAACGGCGAAAGGAGCGTCCTCGAGCCGGCTGGCGAGCAGAGTCGCCCTCTCCCGGTCGAGAACGACGGCATTCCCCTCCTGCAGCTCGCCGGCCGGGGAGAAGTCGCGACCCTGGGCCACACGCGCGCCGTCGAGCGCCACGAGCTTGGCCTCGAAGGTGCCGGGGTCGAACGTCGCCCGGATATCCCAGTACTCGGCAGAACGGAACGCCATGCGCTCGCGCTCACGCTGGACGACGAGACGGGTGGCGACGGACTGCACGCGCCCGGCGGACAGACCGCGCGTGACCTTCTTCCAGAGCACGGGCGACACCTCGTAGCCGTAGAGGCGGTCGAGGATGCGCCTGGTCTCCTGTGCGTCGACGAGCCGCTCGTCGATCTCACGCGTCTCCGCAGCGGCGCGTGCGATCGCGTCCTTCGTAATCTCGTGGAAGACCATTCGGCGCACTGGAACCTTCGGCTTCAGCACTTGGACCAGGTGCCAGGCGATCGCCTCGCCTTCACGGTCCTCGTCCGTCGCGAGCAAGAGTTCGTCCGCGTCCTTCAGGTGCTTGCGGAGCTCCGTGACGATCTTCTTCTTCCCAGGGTCGACGACGTAGTACGGCTCGAAGTCCTTCTCCACGTCGACACCGAGCGCGCCGAAGCGCTTCCGCTCCTCGGCGGGCACGTCCGAGGCGCGGTTCGGAAGGTCGCGAATGTGCCCGACGCTCGACTCGACCGCGTACTCGCTTCCGAGGTATCCGGCGATCGTTCGGGCCTTGGCGGGCGACTCGACTATGACGAGGCTCTTGGCCATCGGCGCCACACGTTAGCGCCGCTGCCGACGGACACCTGCACGCGATACTGCGCGACGTGGCCGATTCGCCCCGCCCGAGCTGGCTCTATCTCCTCGTCGGCGGCGCGAGCTGGCCCGTCGTGAAGGTCCTCTTTCGGCATCGGGCCTCGGGCACGGAGCACGTCCCGCGTCGGGGCGGACTCGTCCTGGCCGCCAACCACTGCTCGAACTTCGACCCGTGGCCGCTTGCGATCCCCTTCTTCCCGCGACGGTTCTTCCGCTTCATGGCAAAGTCGGAGCTCTTCTGGTTTCCGCTCAGCCTCGTCATCCATGCGGGAGGGGGGTTCCGAGTGAGAAGGGGCGAGCAGGATGAGGAGGCGATCGCCACCGCCGTCGGCCTCGCGCGCGACGGTCACGCCGTCGTGATGTTCCCCGAGGGCACGAGGCGGCGAAAGGGCTTGCGCAAGCGACACGAGGCGCGCTTTCGAAGCGGCGCAGCGCGGATCGCGCTCGAGGCGGGCGTCCCTCTCGTTCCCGCGGGCATCGCCGGGACGGAGCGACTCGCGCGGCTTGGGCCGTTGCGCGTGGCGTATGGACCGCCCATCGATGTGGACGACCTTCGAGGCATGCCGATCGGCGATGCCGCGCGCGTCGCCACCGAGCGGCTCGAGAGTGCTGTCACGGACCTCGAGGCGGGGCTCTCGTGAGGTCGCTCCTGGTCGTCGACGGCGACTCGTTCACCCACCGCGCCTACCACGCGCTGCCGGCTTCGCTGCGCCGCGAGAACGGACGGCCCGGGAACGCGCTCATCGGGTTCACGGACATGCTTCTCCGTCTCGTGCGAAGCGAGAGGCCCCGGACCGTGCTCGTCGCCTGGGACACGCTTGACACCCCGACGTATCGCCATACCGCCCTCGAGGCCTACCAGAGCGGGCGCGTCTTCGACGACGAGCTTCTGGAGCAGCTCGACCTTCTCCCGGACGTCGTTCGCTCGGCGGGGTTCGCCGCGGCAAAGGCGCCCGGCTACGAGGCGGACGACTTTCTGGCGGCCGCGGCGAGCTACGAGGAAGCAGAGGGCGGCACTGCCCTGATCGCGACGTCGGACCGTGACGCGTTCCAGCTCGTCACCGATCGCGTCACGGTCCTGCAGCCTGCACGGGGCGCTCCGCCGAGCCGGATCGGGCCGGCCGAGGTTCGTGAGCGCTATGGCGTCGACCCCACGCAGGTTCCGGACTTCATTGCGCTACGCGGAGATCCGTCGGACAAGATCCCGGGCGCCCGTGGGGTCGGCGAGAAGCGCGCGGCTGGGCTCCTCGCAGAGTTCGGCTCGCTCGAGGCGATGCTCGAGCAAGGCCGGTTCGAGGCGGAGGCGGACTCGTTGCGGCTCTACCGACGCATCGCCACCATGGATCGCACGGCGCCGCTTCCACCGCTTCCCGATGTCGTCCCGGACTGGGTGGCTGCTGCGGCCCACGTACGGCAGCTCGGTCTTCCGCAGGTTGCCCGGCGTCTCGAGGAGGCGCTCACATGGAGCTGATCAGCAACGCCCAGCTCGTCGACCTGCATGCACCGGTCGGTGTCGCGAACCCCGAGTTCCCAGGCCGTCTCCAGGTGTTGCACGAGCACTTTGCCGGCTTCGCCGTCGGAGAGCCCGCGTCGCGAGAGCAGGTCGAGCTCGTCCACGCCGCTCGGTACGTCGACTCGATAAAGAGCATCGACACCCTGGTCTGGCTCGATCCGGACACGTACGCCGGCGCGAGCACATTCGACGGCGCGTTGCTCGCCGCCGGGTGCGCGATTCACGCGGTGGAGGTCGGCGGCTTCGCGCTCGTGCGTCCGCCCGGACACCATGCGCTCGAGTCCAGTGCCATGGGCTTTTGCATCTTCGCGAACGTCGCGATCGCGGCGCGGCACGCTCAGCGAGAGCTCGGGCTCGAACGAGTCGTCGTGGTGGACTTCGACGTTCATCACGGCAACGGCACCGAGGAGATCTTCCGCCACGACCCGTCGGTCCTCACCGTCTCGCTGCATCAGTGGCCGTTCTGGCCCGGCACGGGCGGGCCAGGCTCGAACGCCGACGGCATCGTGAACGTGCCGCTCTCCGCCGGATCGGGCGACGCGGAGTACGCACACGCGTTCGCCGAGATCGTCGAGCCTGCAGTCGCCGCCTTCGCGCCGGATCTCGTGATCGTTGCGGCAGGTTTCGACGCGCATCGTGACGACCCGCTTGCCGAGTTGACGGTGACCGTCGAGGGATTTCGCGAAGTCGCTGCGCGCTGCGCGTCGATGTCGCCTCGGCTCGCTGCCGTCCTCGAGGGGGGGTACAACCTCGCGACGCTGCCTACGCTCGTCGAGGCTGCGTGCGAAGGCTTCGGAGCCTAGGAGACCGCGCCGTTCGCACCGTCCCGTCTCGGCCTCGTACAAACTCGGCTACAAACCCAAACAGTCCTTGTACACTCGCCGAGTGTCCGCGGGTTACATCCGGATCGGCGAGCTCAGCCGGCGTACCGGCGTGAGTCCCGAGCTTCTGCGCGCCTGGGAGCGGAGGTACGGGTTGTTCGAGCCCGATCGGTCGCCCGGTCGCTTCCGTCTCTATTCGGACGCGGACGTCGCGACGGTCGAGGCGATGCGAACCCAGATCGGGCATGGGCTCTCCGCGGCGGAGGCCGCGCGTCGCGTCCTTGCTTCCGCGGCACCACCTCACGCGGCTCGAGCCGACGACACCCCGGCACTCGAACAGCCCACGCGGGCGCTTCGAGACGCGTTGATCGACTTCGACGAAGCTGCTGCGCACACGGCGCTCGATCAGCTCATCGCGTCCCTCAGTCTCGAAGCCTTGCTGCGGACGGTCATCCTGCCGCTTCTCCAAGAGATCGGCGAAGGCTGGGAACGCGGCGAGATCACGATCGCGCAGGAGCACTTCGCGAGCAATCTCATTCGAGGGCGCCTCATGGCGCTCGGGCGGGGGTGGGGGCGAGGGTCGGGCCGGCATGCACTGCTTGCTGCGCCACCGGGTGAACAACACGATCTCGGTCTCGTCGTGCTCGCGCTCATGCTGCGTGACTACGGCTGGCGCGTCACTTTCCTGGGGGCGGATGCGCCCATCTCGACGATCACGGACACCGCGCGGCGGGTGGCCCCCGAGGTCGTCGTGCTCGCGTTGCTCAAGCCCCTCGACCTCGAGCAGGACGAGGTCAGGGAGCTCGCGCGCGGCCCGCGGGTGATGATCAGCGGGGCGGGAGCCAGCGCCCAGCTCGCCGATGCGCTCGGGATCGAGCACTTCGACGGCGGGCCGATCGAGGCAGCGCGCCACCTCGCCAACGGCGCTCCGGGTCGCCGCTAGCCACCCTCGGTACTTCTCCGCATCCACCTGGCGGAGAGGAGGCAGCCGGACGTCGACCTATCGCCGATGTCCGAGCCCACCGCGTCCACGAACCTCCGGGCGACCACAACAGTTCGGGAGGTGGAGCACGATGAAAGGCAGAAGTTTTTGGGAGATCGGCGGATTCCTCGCCGGCGGCGTTCTCATCCTGTTCGGGATCGTCGCGATCTTCTTGGGCGTGAATGGCTTCACGACCACGCGCGACTCGATCAAGGACGAGAACATCTTCTTCAGCACACAGGAAGACGGAGACGCTGCAACGGACAAGTACGCGTCGGCGTGGTACGGCGAGCAGGTGAAGACCGGCGAGCAGGCTCGAGCGTTCGCGAACATCATGCGTGAGCATCAGCTCGAGCGCACGTCGGGCCTGACGTACGCCGAGATGGGGCGCTTCCAGTCCGCCGCGGATCCGGCCGACCCGAAGGGTACGAGCGACGAGGAGGCAGCCGCGATGGACGAGAACGGCCAGCCGATCTCGAACGGCGCGCGACAGAGCTGGGTCACCGCGGTTGCGATCACGACGGCGCTGAACATGAGCTACATGGCCGAGCAGCTGTCGATCTTCGGCCTCGTCGTGGGAGTCGCGTTGCTGCTCACCGGCGTCGGGCTCGTGATCGTCGCGTTCGCCGTCTTCGGCAAGCGCGCCGAGGCTCCGGAAGGAGCGATGGCGCGCCCGGGGGCAACCCCCGTCACGAGCTGATCGGGGAGCACGGGAGGCCCCGGTCGACGAGCTCCGACCTCCCGGAGAGCGAGGGCGGCGACAAGCCGCCCTCGTGCTGCTAGCGCTCGATCAGGTCGTGCTCGAGTGCATACCGCACCAGCTCGGCGCGGCTCGAAAGGCCGAGCTTCTGCATCACGTGCGCCCGGTGGGTCTCGGCGGTTCGGACGGAGATGTAGAGCTGCGCGGCGATCTCCTGATTCGTATGGCCGAGCGCAAGGAGACGGAGTACCTCGCGCTCGCGCGGTGAAAGCGGATCTGCAGCAGCGCGGCGTCGCTCCTCCGACTCCGCCTGCACGAGTCGCGCCCCGAGCGCGGGATGCACGTACCGCTCGCCGGCGGCGACGGCTCGAACGGCATCGACGACGTCGGTGTCCGCCGCCTCCTTCAGTACGTAGCCGCTCGCTCCCGCCTCGAAGGCCTCGCGGACGTACCGCGGATCGTCTTGCATCGACAGCATCAGCACTCGTGCCGCCGGAGCAGCCTGGAGTAGCGCCGGGAGGCCCTCGATGCCGCTCTTTCCGGGCATGACGACGTCCATGAGAACCACGTCAGGCTTCGACTCGATCGCTTCGAAGACGGCACGCTCGGCCGTCGAGGCCTCCCCCACGGTCTCGATGTCGGCTTCGGCATCGAGGACCCGCCGAAGGCCCGCGCGCACGACCGCATGGTCGTCGACGACGAGGACGCGGATTGTCACAGCGGAATCTCTACAGCAATCGTCGTCCCGGCCTCGCCCGACTCGACGCGGAGGCGTCCGTCCACGAGGGCGGCGCGCTCGCGCATTCCCGCCAGACCGAGCCGCGCGCCGCCGTCTGCAGAGCTGGCGAAGCCGACTCCGTTGTCTTCGACGACCAGGATCGCCGAGCGGTCGTTGCGGGTGAGCAGCACGCTGACACGGCTCGCCTCCGCGTGCTTCGTGACGTTGGTGAGCGCCTCCTGGGCGATCCGGTAGAGCGTCGTTTCGATGTCTCGCGGGAGCCGCTCCGAGCCAAGACCGAGCTCGAGATCGACGTGCGTGGAGGCTCCGTCTCGGTACGTCTCGACAAGCCGCTCGATCGCGGCTGCGAGCCCGAAGTCGTCGAGTGCCGCCGGGCGGAGCTCGACGGCCAGCCGGCGGACGTCGTGCAGCGTGGAGACGACGAGGTCGCGAACGGCGGCGATCCGGGTGTGAGCGTGGTCGTCTTCTGCCAGCGCCTGTTCGAGCGATCGGAGCCCGAGAAGGATCGAGGCGAGCGCCTGGCCCGTCTCGTCGTGCAGCTCACGGGCCAGGCGGGCGCGCTCGAGCTCCTGTGCCTCGACGACTCGGCGGACTGCGTCGCTCGAAACACGGCGCGCAAGGTCGACGGCGATGGCAGCCCGCTTCGCCAGCGTTTCGGCAACGCGGAGGTCGTCATCGTCGAATCGCGGGTCGTCCCCTTCTCGATCGTGCGCGGCGATGACGCCGAGTGCGGCGCCGTCGACCACCAGGGGTACGTAGAGCCCGGTGCGAAACCCCGCGTCCTCGGTTGCCTGCGGGTCGACTTCCGGATCCTCCGAGAGCCTTTCGACGAGCTCGGAGCATCTCCGCTCCATCACTGAGCCCATCTTCGATCGGCCGCTCGCCAACTCCGCGCCGACGAGGAGCGACCCTTGGCCGCCCTCGGCGGCGGCGATCCGGATCGTGCCGGCGCGATCGACGAGACCGACGAGAACGATGCGCGCCCGGACAAGCCCCCTGAGCCTGGCGGCGACGAGGCCGAGGAGCGGGTCGAGCTCGATCTGTCCGGCGAGCGCGTTTCCGATCTCGTTCAACGACTCGAGTTGGCGAAGCCAGCGGCTCGACGATTCGTGCAGGCGCGCGTTCTCGATGGCGACGGCGGCTTGCGCGGCAAGAAGACGGGTGAGCTCCTCGTCGTCCTCGGTGAACGGGGCGCCACCCTCCTTCTCGGTGAGGTACAGGTTGCCGTAGACGGTGTCTCGCAGGAAGATCGGCACCCCGAGAAAGGTCGTCATGGGCGGGTGATTCGGCGGGAAGCCGACGGAGCGGCGGTCCTCGGCGATCGAGGCGAGCCGCAGTGGCTTCGTGTCCCTGAGGACAGCGCCCAGGATTCCGCGGCCCACCGGCTCCTCGCCGATCGCCGCCCGGGTACGGGCGTCGATCCCGGTGGTGAAGAAGCGCTCGAGCGCCTTCCCCGAGGCGTCGACGACGCCGAGGGCGGCGTAGCGGGCCTGAGTGAGGTCGGACGCGGTCTCGACGAGGAGCTGAAGCAGGTCATCGAGCGCCAGCTGCGAGCTCAGCGCGATCCCCGCGTCGACGAGGAGCCGGAGGCGGTCGTCGTGGATCTGCGCGCTCAAGCGGGCGCGAGCGGCTGTGCGACGCCGATCATCGAGTCGCGCGTGACGAGCGCTGCGAGCGCATCCTCGGCCAGACCGTCCGTGCCCGGAGGTCGCTGCGGGATGACGAGATAGCGGACGTCCGCGGTCGAGTCGACGACCCGGATCTCGACGTCGCCGGCGAGCGTCAGCCCGAACTCGGTGAGGACGGCCCGAGGGGCCGAGACGGCTCGCGAGCGATACGCGAGGCTCTTGTACCAGTCGGGTGGCGGCCCGAGAAGCGACCTCGGATAACACGAGCAGAGGGTGCAGACGACCATGTGGTGGGTCGCAGGGGTGTTCTCGAGCGCGACGACGACCGGAGAGGGCCCGGGATCGAGCCCGACTTCGAGCGCGGCCGCTCGAGCGTCCTCGAGCAAGCGCTCTTTGAACGCATCGTCGACCCAGGCCCGCGCGACGAGCCGCGCGCCGTCTGCCGGCGTGCGCGAGACGAGCCAGTCGATCCGCGCGCGGATCTCGTCCTCGCCCAGGACGCCTTTCTCGACGAGGATGGCGGCGAGAGCGCGCACGCGCGTGGCCGCCTCAGGCTCGTGCGTGTGCGTTATCGGGTCGTGGTCGTGGTCGTGGCTCATGCTGAGTCCTCCAGCCAGTGCTCGAAGATGTCCGCCAGAACTCGCCCGTCGATCCCGTCCGTGTCCCAGACCTCACTCGCCGCGAAGTCGACGAGATACAGCCGCTGTTCTGGCAGGCCGCTCGCACCGTACGCGCGGGTTTCGGGGTTCGGAAACGTGGCGTGGACGCGGACGACCGTTCCGCGCCGGTCCTTCAGGTAGCCAGGTGTGCGGTGGTGCCCCGCATGCCTGCGCCCGGATACCCGCACCCGATCTCCGATGCCGAACGTCATGCGCTCACGCGCGCGTCGATCTCACCGGGAGCGAGGACACCCTTCTCGGTCAGAACGTGCTCCACGGAGAACAGCCAGCGCTCGTAGTAGGAAGCAGCCTCGTAGGACACCGGCGGCATCTCCTCGATTCCGCGACGAAGCTCGTCGACGTTCATGACCCCCCGCGCACCCAGTGTGCCCACGAGCGCGTCCATGAGCAGCTCCCATTCCGCCAGCTCGTGCTCGGCGCGATCGATGGGTGTGTCGTCGGGCCATCCTCCCCGGTCGTGAACGACATGCTCCATTCGACGCCGATCGTAACGTGGCTTGACATATGCTGATATCGGTATATAAAGGAAGCATGGCACGCGCAGCAACCACCGCGGACGCCTTCAACGCCGTGGCCGAGCCGCGAAGGCGCTTGCTCCTCGACGTCCTGGGCAGCGATGAGCGACCGGTCACCGACCTCGTCCACGAGACCGGTCTCCCTCAGCCTCAGGTGTCCAAGCACCTGCGTGTGTTGCGCGAGGTGGGTGCAGTACGCGTGCGGGAGGACGGGCGTCGGCGGCTGTACAGCGTGAACGGCGAGGCGCTCAAGCCGATCCACGACTGGGTGAAGGAGTACGAGCGGACGTGGTCGGAGCGCTTTGACGCGTTCGACACGGTCGTGCAGGAACTTCAAGAGCAAGCAAAGGAGGCAGGTGATGGCAGTGAGCAGCACTAGGAGCGCGACGGTGACGCTCCCGACCGACGAGCAGATCCTCATCACGCGCGAGTTCGCTGCGCCGAGACATCTCGTCTGGAAGGCATGGACGACCCCCGAGCTCGTACGGCGCTGGTGGCACGCGGGCCGCGGCGAGATGACGGTGTGCGAGATCGACCTCCGCGTCGGCGGCGGCTGGCGCTACGTCATGGTCGTGTCCGGCTTCGGCGAAGTCGGCTTCCACGGGGAGTTCCGGGAGATCGTCCCCAACGAGCGGCTCGTCTCGACCGAGGCGTATGAGGGGATCCCAGACGCGGACGAGCACGCCGCGCTCGACACGCTCGAGCTCGAGGAGGTCGGAGACCGCACGCGGATGACCATCCTCGTGGAACACCCGACGAAGGAAGGTCGCGACATGCACATCCAGTCCGGGATGGAAGACGGGCTGCAGGACGCACTCGATCTACTCGAGGCGGTCGCGATCGAGCTCGCGTAGCGTCGGCAGCGGACCGAAGGCCTGGGCGTTCCAGGGCGTCACGGTGAATCCCGCGGTCGCGCCGGTGCTGCCCGACGATGGAGAAGCCCCGCTTGCGCGGGGCTTCTCGGTAGCAGGCCTGTAAGCCGGATTCTGTCGAGGATGACCATCTCTCTTGGCGGTGTACCCGGCTCCTCGGCGGGCCGCGTCTCAGGAGCCTGCTTCACCTTGCACCGGACGGGGTTTGGCAAGCCGGCCATGTCGCCATGGCCGCTGGTGGGCTCTTACCCCACCGTTTCACCCTTACCGACCCGGTTGCCCGGACCGGCGGTCTTCTTTCTGTTCCACTTTCCGTCGGCTTTCGCCGCCTGGGTCGCCCCAGCGTCCTGCCCTGTGGTGTCCGGACTTTCCTCGAGCCGCCGACCGAAGTCGACAGCCCGCGGTCACCCGGCCTGCACGGCTGATGGTAACGCGATCTCGGCGATCCGCATCTCCGACTCGGCCAGGATCGACCTGCACTCGGGGCACGCGAACGCACCGCGCGTGTGCAAGACGAACTCTCCGCAGACGAGGCATTCGAGGCTCGCGCCTCGGAGGAAGGAGAGCAGCTCCTGGTCGAGCGTCCTGTTGAGCGATTCCACTGTCATGGTGTACCCCCTACGCGAGGCTCCTGAACACGCCCGTCACCTTCCCGAGAACGTCGACGTGCTCGGCGTAGATGGGCTCGAGCGCGGCGTTCTCGGGCTGAAGTCGGATGCGGCCGTCGCGCTCACGGTGGAAGGTCTTGACGGTCGCCTCGTCCGCCGATTCGTCGTCGCCGACGAGGGCGACGACGATCTCGCCCGTCCGCGCGTCCGACTGCTTGCGCACGACGACGATGTCCCCGTCGAGGATTCCCGCCTCGATCATCGAGTCGCCCTTCACACGGAGGAGGAAGTCGGCGTCGCGGCCGAGCGGCTCGGGCACGGCGATCTCGTCCTCGATTGCCTCCTCGGCCAGGAGCGGCCCGCCGGCGGCGATGCTGCCGACGAGCGGCAGGGTCGGCACGCTCGTGGCGCGCGCCGGCATTGCCTCCTCACGCTTGCGTCCCACGAGCTCGATGGCGCGCGGCTTCGTCGGATCGCGCTTGAGCAGGCCGGCTCGTTCGAGGTTCGCGAGATGCGCGTGCACCGTCGATGGCGAGGCGAGTCCGACCGCATCGCCGATCTCCCGCACCGTCGGGGGATAACCGTGCGCGTCCACGTACTCGGCGAGGAACTGCCAGATCTCCTGTTGTCGTGTCGTCAGCATCGGGTCTCCAGTCTCGGGAACGGTATCCGGACGAACGTATGTTCGTCGCTCGAGAGTAGACCCCTCCTCGGATGGAGTCAAGTCAGGCCGGACGACTGGCGACGAACGCCGCCTGCTCGTCCGCATACGGGTTGGGGACCGGCAGCGCGAGGGGCTCGAGCCCGACCTCGCGAAGAAGCTCGATCCAGTTCGCTTCCGGGAAGAGACCGAGGACGTGGCGGTCGTGGAAGACGCGCGTCGAGCCGTCGGCCTCACGCACGAGGATGGCGTAGTCGACGTCGTACGTCGACCCGTCCGCCGGATGCGTCCATTCGACGTAGCGCAGGCCGCGGCCGTCCTCGCCGTCGTGACCACCCATGTCGGTACCGGGCGCAAAGATCTCCGCGGTCGCGTCCGGCGTCAGCACCACGACGCCGCCGGCGCGCACGTGCGCTGCCGCGGTCCGGAGCGTCGCCCGCAGATCGTCCTTCGTCGTGAGGTACGAGAGGGCGTCGTGCGCGAAGACGACGTCGAAGGTGCGCCCGAGCCGAAGCGACCGCATGTCACCGACGACGTGCTCGCACTCCGGGTTGATCGTCTCACTGAGGGCCAACATCTCCGGCGAGAGATCCGTGAGCGTGCACGCGAATCGCTTCTTGAGATGGGACGCGTTGTTGCCGCCTCCCGAGCCGAGCTCAAGCAGAGTGCGCGCGTCGCCCTCGATCGTCGCCTCGACGACCGCGACGGTAAACGCCGCCTCGTCCGCGTAGTCGGCCGGGGCCGTCAGCAGATGGAACCAGGGCGCGAGATCGGAGTACATGCGCATCGGCTCGGACAAGTCTGACCAGAAGACAGTGCCGGGGTCGGACTTGGTCTCACCCCGGGACTGTCTCCGATCTCATGCGCTGGAGAGGACTTGAACCTCCACGGCCTAAGTGGCCACTAGGCCCTCAACCTAGCGCGTCTACCAATTCCGCCACCAGCGCGCGCGAGAAAGTCTAGAGAAGGTGGAACATCAGCACGGTGTTCAGTCCGAAAAGCGACGCGACGACCACCGTGAGGCGCGTGAGGTTGCGCTCCACCACATGCGTTCCACCCTGCGAGTGCGGCGTGAAACCGAGCCCACCCATGCCTGCCTCGCGCCCGGAGTGCATGAGCACGAGCGTGATGAGGGCGGCACTCAGGAGCACCTGGACGACAGCTGCGATCTGGAGCCAGGGCATGGCTCGGCAGGGTAGCAGCGGCGCTAGGCTCCACCGGTGCAGGACGACGCGCGTGCGCGCATCCAGAAGCTGCTCGTGACGGGCGACAACCGCCTGAAGCAGGGCGTCTCGCCCGAGAAAGTGCGGGAGACTTATGAACAGGCTCTCGAGGTCGCACGCGAGGCAGGTCTCGAGGACGCGATCCGCCCGCTCGTCGAGGTCAGGCTGGCTGACCTCCAGCGGCTCGAAGGAGGATCTCCTCCACCCGGGCCGCCTGCAGCTTGACGTCGTGCGAGGCGGCGGCCTCGCGCCCAGCTGCGTTGGGACGGGGAAGCTTGGCGGCGGCGGCCAGTGCGTCGACCAGCGCGCCGTCGTGCACTGGGTCGACGAGCACGCCGGCCTCCGGCGTGACGAACTCGGGCGGTCCGCCTGCCGTCGTCGCGACCACGGAGCGCGCGGAGGCCAGCGCCTCGAGGGTTGCGAGGCCGAACGGCTCGAGAAGGCTCGGCTGACACACGACGTCGGCCGCTGCGATCCACGTCGGGACGACGTCGTGCGCAACGCGCCCGACCAGCCGGACGCCCGTACGCCCTTCCAGTGCCCCGCGCAGCGGTCCGTCTCCGACGAACGCGAGCGACCCGTCGCCGTTGCGCTCGAAAGCCCGCGCCAGCCGGAGCACGTTCTTTCGCTCCGTGAGCCTTCCGAGGCAGAGGAAGTGCGTGCCCGCCTCATCCCAACCGAGCTCGGCGCGGGCGTCGCGGGCGTCCCGGGGGGCAAAACGCTCGAGGTCGACGCCGCAGTCGACGACCTCGGTCTTGCCGGACGCTCCCGGCACGCGCGCCACGAGGCGCGTGCGTAGCCAGTCGGACACTGCGATGACGGTCGCGGCGCGACGGACGACATACCCGGTGGCCGCCCGAACCCCCGGTATGGCACCGACGTTCTCGACGTCCTGGCCGTGCGCGGTGACGACGAGCGGAGCGCGCGTGGCGAGAGCGGCCGCAAGTCCGGCAGGGACGAGAAAGTGCGCGTAGGCGACGTCCGGCCGGAAGTCGCGGGCCGCTCGCGCAGCGGCCCTGAACAACGCGGCGTGCCGTGCCTTGCCGCCGCGGGTGTCGACGACGGCTCGCTCGATCTCGTGCCCGCGGCCGAGAAGCTCGCGTTCGAGGTTGGCTACGAAGACCCCGAGCTCGGGGTCGGTCGCGCTCGGGTACATCTGGGAGACGAGAAGGATCCGCACCGCCCGCCAATCGTGACGGTTTCGGCGCGTCTGCGTGACCGACGACGTGGCCCGACGACGTCAAGGGCAGCTCTACGACGGAGGAGCCCGAGTGCGCTCCTACGCCTCACGGCACGCGACAGCGTTGAAGCCTCGGCTACCCGCGTGTGACCTGCAGGATCCCCAGGCACATCTCGTCGGTCGTTCCCTCTCCCCAGAGCACGTAGCGCGGTGCTCGCGGAATCCCGACGGCGCTCTTGCGCTTCGCGACGTCATGGCGACAGGTGACGCGAACGACGTCGCCGGGCCGTGCGGCGACCGGTTGTACAAGCGTGTAGGCGTTCTGCCAGTGGAAGTCCCAGCGTGGGATGTCGAGGAGAACACGGGCGCGCGAGGTACCGGGGTTCAGCTCGAGCTTGACGGCAGCTCCGAGTAGGTGCATGTGTCCGGCGGCGACGTGGATCGTCGTGGGGGTCGTGATGCGTCGGTCGCACGTCGAGGTCAGGCTCGCCGCCGGGTTCGCAGCATTCCCGCGGCAGAGGATGAGGAGCCCGGCGGGCGTGAACGCCGCGCCCGCGCCGTACTTGCGCGCGAGGTCGAACAACGCCTCGTTCCGGTTGCAGAGCCTCGCCCGCTCGCTCTTCGCGCACGCGAGCTCGACCGGTCCGGGCATGAGCATCGTCCTCAGTGGTTCGAGCCCCGCCGAGGCCGGAGCGGCGGTGAGTACCGCCCGCGAGCGGTCGGGCGCGTTGCCGTTCAGCAGGTTGTAGTGCACCTGCATCACCAGACGGCTACCTGCGGCGAGCGGAACCCCGGTGCCCTCCGGCAGACGACTTGCGCTGAAGCCCGGAGCCCAGGCCGCGACCCAGCTCGCGTCGTTCAGCGAGTCCACGAGGCCAGAGCCCTCGCCGGCCGGCAGACCGGTTCCGCCGAAGCACGACCACCCCGGGCCGGCAGAGTTCGAGTCGAGGGCCTTCGCCGCGGGAATCTGACCGGGCGAGACACGGAAGAGGATGACGTGATGGACGACCTTCGGCTGGCCAGGCTCGATTCGCACGGACGTGATCGAGCTGTCTCCGGCGAGCTTCGGGTCGAGGAGGAAGCAGCGGTAGTCGTCCGTGACGCCCTCCGGTGCCGAGGGTCGGTAGGCGGTCTGCATGGGCAGGTTCACGAGCCGTTCGCCGGCGCGCACAGCGGGTCGCTGCGGTCGCGCGGGACGGCGCGCAGGGCCGTCGACCTTGCCGCCTTTGGCTGCCCACGTGACGAGCGTCGCGCGCTCGCGTGCGGTGAGCGTGCTTCGCTCTTCGCCGATGTACGCGGGTGACCTACCCCCCGGCGGCCAGGGCGGCATGACTCGAGCCTGCACGGCCACGCCGATGAGCTTCGAGCGGGCGGAGATCTGCTTGGCGGTCTCGAGCGGGAACGGCGCGATGCCTCCCGACTGATGGCAGCCGGCGCACTTGTCCGCGATGACCGGCGCGACGTCACGCGTGAAGCTCGGCGCCGCGCCCGACATGGCCACCGCAGCGAACGGGATCGCGATCGCGGGAATCAGGGCGACTGCGAGCGCAAGCCAGACACGACGCCTATGCATGGGCGTCATATGTACCCCACAGCGCCCGGAGCACGCCGCAGATCTCGCCGACGGTGCTCCCGGCGTGCAACGCGGCGCGCATCGGCGGGAGGAGGTTTTCGTCGGTCGCCGCGACGCGCTGCACATCGGCGAGACCGGCGGCGCAAGCAGCTGCGTCCCGTGCCGTGCGGTGGCTCACGACTCGCCGGCGCTGGCGGTGCTCGATCTCGGGATCGACCTGGAGGAGCTCGACCTGCCCTGCGGTCTCGTCCGCGTAGGCGTTCACGCCGACGACCACCCGCTCGCTCGACTCGATCTCCGTCTGGTGCCGAAACGCTGACGCCTCGATCTCGGCCTGGACGAAGCCCTGCTCGATCGCGGCGACGGCGCCTCCGAGCTCGTCGATGCGTGCGATGAGCTCACGTGCCTGCCTCTCGAGTTCGTCCGTGAGCGCCTCGATGAAGTAGGCGCCGCCGAGTGGATCGGCCGTGTCCGTCGTTCCCACTTCCGCAGCGAGGATCTGCTGCGTGCGCAGCGCGATCGTCGCGGCATGCTCCGTCGGTAGCGCGAGCGCCTCGTCGAACGAGTTCGTGTGGAGCGACTGCGCGCCACCTGCAAGCGCGGAGAGCGCCTGGATCGCGACCCGGACGATGTTGTTCTCCGGCTGCTGCGCCGTAAGCGTCGACCCGCCCGTCTGGGCATGGAAGCGAAGCGCCAGTGCGCGCGCGTTCGCAGCGCCGAAGCGGTCGCGCATGATCCCCGCCCAGAGCCGCCGGGCCGCGCGGAACTTCGCAACCTCCTGGAAGAAGTGGTTGTGCGCGTTGAAGAAGAACGACAGGCGCTCCCCGAAGTCGTCCGGCGACAACCCGGCTGCGATGGCCGCCTCGCAGTAGGCGATGCCGTTGGCGAGCGTGAATGCGAGCTCCTGTGCGGCACTCGCTCCGGCCTCGCGGATGTGGTACCCGGAGATCGAGATCGTGTTGAAGCGCGGCAGCCGCTCGGCGCAGTAGGCGAAGAGGTCGGTGGTGAGCCGCATCGACGGACGCGGCGGGAAGATGTAGTTGCCGCGCGCGACGTACTCCTTCAGGACGTCGTTCTGGACCGTGCCGCGCAGCCTCTCGCCCGGCACGCCCTGGCCCTCGGCCACAAGCTCGTAAAGGAGGAGCAGCAGCGCCGCCGGAGCGTTGATCGTCATCGACGTGGAGACCTCGCCGAGGGGGATGCCGTCGAAGAGCGCCTCCATGTCGGCGAGCGAGTCGATCGCGACTCCGGTGCGGCCGACCTCGCCGTCCGCCAGTGGGTCGTCCGAGTCGTAGCCGAGCTGCGTCGGGAGGTCGAACGCGACCGAGAGCCCTGTCTGGCCGCGCTCGAGCAGGTAGTGGAAGCGCGCGTTGGTCTCCTCGGCGGAGCCGTAGCCGGCGTACTGTCGGATCGTCCAGGGGCGACCGCGGTACATCGTCTCGTACGGGCCTCGCGTGAACGGGAAGGCTCCCGGAAGCTCGAGCTCGCCGACCGCGTCCGCGCTCGTGTAAACCGGCTTCACCTCGATGCCGGAGTCGGTGAGCCGGCGGTCGTCGGCGCTCGCCATTCCCCGGATCGTACGGCGCGAGGTGTCTAGAGGACTCCGCCGGCGCGCTCGATCGCGTCGAGCGCGATGCGGCGGCCGGTCTCGATGTGCTCGCGGATGGCGCGCTCGGCCGCCTGGAGATCCGCCGCGAGGAAGGCGTCGACGATCCGGCGATGCTCGGTGACGAGGTTGGCGTGTCCTTCGACATGCCCGCCGCGGATGACCTGCATCATCAGGTTCACGGACAGCTCGCGATAGAAGCGTGAGAGGAGGGCGTTGCCGGCGAGGTCGATCTGGTGCTCGTGGAAGGCGGCATTCGCAGCGTCCCACTGCTCGTGCGAGATGGCCGCGTCCGTCGTCTCGAGGAGCTCCGTGTAGCGCTCCAGCTGCGTGTCGTGGATGTGGCCGACCGAGCGTTCCGCCGCGAGGAGCTCGAGCGCGAGGCGCACGTCGTACCCCTCCGCCACCGCGCGCACGGTGACCGGGCTGACGAAGTACCCGCGGCGCGGCTGCACGGTGAGCAGTCCCTCCGAGACCAGCCGCGTCAGCGCGTGGTGCACAGGGCTCCGCGACACGCCGATCTCGTCCGCGAGCGCGTGCAGGCTGAGCTTCGCTCCCGCCGGCTCCTGTCTGGTGAGGATCCGCGTCCGCAGCGCGTCGTAGACGCGCTCGTTGAGGTTCGCTCCGGCCAAGGTCGTCGCCATCGACTGGGGACCTAACATGTCACGAGCGCCGAGGCAACCGGCGGCTACGCTCCGGCGTGTGACCGTGCGCGTGCGCCTGTTCGCGGGACTGCGGGAGCGAGCGGGCCAGGGCTCGCTCGAGATCGACCTTCCCGACGGTTCCACCGTGGCCGACGTGTGGTCGTCGCTCGGCCTCGGGGACGAGCCCGCCGGCCTGCTGTACGCACGCAACAAGGCATACGTCGATCGCGCCGCGCCTCTCGCGTCGGGCGACGAGGTCGCCGTGATCCCGCCCGTGTCCGGAGGTGACTTCAGGCTCTCGGCGTCGCCGCTCTCGGTCGACGACACCGTCGCCGAGGTGCGCGACGACGAAGCCGGAGCGATCGCGACGTTCATCGGGACGACGCGCGCGCACTCGCGCGGCCGGGAGGTCATCCATCTCGAGTACGAGGCCTACGAGGGCATGGCCGAGCAAGTCATGGCCGACCTCGCGGCGAAGCTCGCGGAGCGCCACGAGGTGCGCAAGGTCGCGATTCACCACCGGGTGGGGAAGGTCGAGATCGGCGAGACGAGCGTCGTGATCGCGGTCTCGGCGCAGCATCGCGCGGCCGCGCTCGCAGCCTGTAGTGAGGCAATCGACGAGCTCAAGGTGTCCGTCCCGCTCTGGAAGAAGGAGACGTACGTAGGAGGTGAGGAGTGGATCGGCCAGGGCTCGTAGATCGAGATTCGGATCCGCGGCTCGAAGCGCGCGAGGCTCCGGAGGCTCCGAGCTTTCCCGACCCGGTTCCGTATGGCGACGGTGACCGCGGCTACGAGCCGATCAAGCCGCGCTCGGGACTCGTCGATCTGCTGAAGAAGCTCGCCGCGCCGATCGTCGGGCTCGGGTTCCTGATCGTGAAGTTCGGCGGCCTGCTCCTGAAGCTGAAAGTCGTCACGACCGGGCTCTCCATGGTCGTCTCGGTCGCGGCGTACGCGTGGATCTGGGGACTGCCGTTCGCGATCGGCTTCGTGCTGCTGATCTTCGTGCACGAGCTCGGCCACGTGTTCGAACTGCGCCGCCAGGGCGTGCCCGCAAGCGCGCCTCTCTTCATCCCGTTCCTCGGCGCAGTGATCGGCATGAAGGAGCTGCCCGACGACGCCTGGGCGGAGGCGAAGGTCGCCCTCGCTGGGCCGATTCTGGGGTCGGTCGGCGCTGCCGCCTGCTGGGTCGCCGCAGAGGCGACGGGCTCCGAGATGCTCAGGGGCCTCGCTTTCGTGGGGTTCTTCCTGAACCTCTTCAACCTCATTCCGATCGTCCCGCTGGACGGCGGCCGCGCCGCGGGTGCGCTGCATCCGGCGCTCTGGTTCGTCGGGCTGGTGATGATGGTGGGGCTGGTCGTCCTGAATCCGAACCCACTCCTGCTGATCATCGTGATCCTCGGCGGGCTCGATCTGTGGCAGCGGTGGCGTGCGCGTGGCGACGCGGGTGACTACTACCGCCTCACGGTCGCCCAGCGGACGGCAGTCGCGGTCGTCTATCTCGGTCTCGTGGCTGTCCTCGCTCTCGCCATGTCGTCGACGTACGTCGAGCGCGACTTCTGATGGCAGGCGTCGATGTCCCGCGCCGGATCTTCCGGCGAAGCCAGGAAACGCTCGCAGCGGACGTCTCGCTCGTCGCCTCCGAGTTCCTGGCCGGCTTCCAGCTCGTCCAGAAGATCGATCGACCGGCCGTGTCGATCTTCGGCTCGGCGCGAACCCCTGAGGGGACGCAGGTCTACGAGGAGGCCCGCGCGACCGGGCGCGCGTTCGCGGAGGCAGGGTTCGCCGTCGTCACGGGCGGCGGCCCGGGCGTCATGGAGGCGGCGAACCGCGGGTGCAAGGAGGCGGGCGGCCTGTCGGTCGGCTTCAACATCCAGCTTCCGTTCGAGCAGGGGCTGAACCCGTGGTGCGATCTCGCGCTCACCTTCGACCACTTCCACGTGCGCAAGGTGATGTTCGTAAAGGCGGCCGAAGGGTTCGTCATCTTCCCAGGAGGCTTCGGGACGCAGGACGAACTCTGGGAGGCGCTCACGCTGCGACAGACGGGCAAGATCGGCGACTTTCCTATCGTGCTGTTCGACTCCGACTACTGGGACGAGATGCTCGACTGGGTGCGCGACGAGATGCTCGACGATGGGCTCATCTCGCCCGCGGACTACGAGGGCATGCTCCGCTGTGACGACCCGGCGCTCGCCGTTGAGCTCGTCGTCTCGCACTACGACAACCGCGTGCGGGAGGGATCGGCGTGAGCGTCGACGCCGCCGTGGCGCGGATCCGCGAGGAGACGAGCGTCGAGCCGCTCGTCGGGCTCGTCCTCGGAAGCGGGCTCGGCGCGCTGGCCGAGGAGCTCGACGACCGGGTCGAGATCCCGTATGGCGACATCCCCGGCTGGCCCGTCTCGACGGCGATCGGCCATGCAGGCACGCTCGTTCTGGGACGGCTCGGGGATGTTCCGCTCGCCTGCATGCGCGGCCGGGCGCACTTGTACGAGGGCGTCGGGGCCGACCGCGTCGCCTTCGGTGTCCGCGTCCTCGGCCGCCTCGGCATCGGTTCACTCGTCGTGACGAACGCCGCCGGAGGGATCAACGTTGACTACCGGCCAGGCCTACTCGTCCTCATCTCGGATCACGTGAACTTTCAGGGCGCGTCGCCGCTCGTCGGTCCGAACGACGAGTCGCTCGGGCCGCGCTTTCCTGACATGTCGGATGCCTACGACGCGGAGCTCCGGGCACGCGCTCGCGACGCAGCGGCTCGCCTCGGCGTCGAGGTTGGCGAAGGGATCTACGGTGCGTGGCTCGGGCCGCAGTTCGAGACTCCGGCCGAGATCCGGTTCATGCGCGCGATCGGCTGCGACCTCGCGGGCATGTCGACCGTGCCCGAGGTCATCGCCGCGCGGCACGTGGGGATCCGTGTGCTTGGCGTATCGGTGGTGACGAACATGGCAGCGGGCGTGTTGCCCGGGAAGATCGACCACCAGGCGGTGCTCGGAGTTGCCGCCCGCGCGGCGGACTCGCTCACCGCGCTCCTGCGCGAGCTCGTTCCTACACTTGCCGAGTGAGGCTCAGGGACCTGCCCTCGGTCGATGAGGTGCTCCGCGACGAACGCCTCGTAGGCCTGCCGCGCGGGCTCGCGGTGGACGCGACGCGCAGGGTGCTCGAGCTTGCGCGTACGGCGATCCGCGACGGTGCTGCGCCGGGCCCGATCGTCGAGGCGGTCCTCGACGAGCTCGAGTCGAGTCGCCGTCCGTCGCTGCGCCGCGTGCTCAACGCGACGGGCGTGCTCGTGCACACGAACCTCGGCCGCGCGCCACTCGCCGACGAGGCGCTGGCTCGGGTGGTCGAGGTCGGTTCCGGGTACTCGAACCTCGAGTACGACCTCGAGCGCGGCGAGCGGGGCTCGCGGCAAGACCATCTCGCTCCCCTGCTCCGGCGGCTGACCGGCGCCGAAGCGGCGCTCGTCGTCAACAACAATGCCGCCGCAGTCCTCCTCGCGCTCGCTGCCCTCGGCGAGGGTCGCGAAGTCGTCGTCTCGCGCGGCGAGCTGATCGAGATCGGTGACGGCTTTCGCATTCCGGATGTGCTGGCCCGCTCTGGGGCACGACTCGTCGAGGTCGGCACCACGAACCGCACGCGGGCGACCGACTACGAGCGCGCGATCGGCCCGGAGACCGCGCTCCTGCTGCGCGTCCACCAGTCGAACTTCCGTGTAGTGGGATTCTCCGAACGCCCGCGATTGGACGAGCTCGCCGAGGTTGCGCGTGCGCACGACCTGCCGCTCGTCGACGACCTCGGCTCGGGCTCGCTCGGCGGGGTCGGTGACGAGCCGACGCCGGCCGAAAGCCTTCGCGCGGGAGCCGACCTCGTGTGCTTCTCGGGCGACAAGTTGCTCGGCGGTCCACAGGCGGGCATCGTCGTCGGACGCGCCGACCTCGTGCAGCAGCTGAGGCGTCATCCGCTGCAGCGCGCCCTGCGCGCCGACAAGCTCACGCTGGCCGCGCTGGAGGGGACGCTGGGGCTCGCCTTCGACCCAACTACCCGCGACCAGGCACCGGTTCTCCGGATGCTCCACGAGCCACTCGAGGTGATCCTCGCTCGCGCCGAGCGACTCGCCGAGCGGGTCGGTGGCGAGGTCGAGGAGACGGTCGCGCGCGTCGGCGGAGGAGCACTACCGCTCGCCGAGCTGCCGAGCGCCGCCTGCGCGGTCGAGGAGTCGCTGGCCCAGCGGCTCCGGACCGGCAATCCGCCCGTGGTCGCGCTCGTCCGCGACGGCCGCACGCTCCTCGACTGCCGGACGCTGACCGACGCGGAGGCTGAAGAGGTTGCCGCCGCCGTCGTCGCAGCACGCGCCTGATGCCGCTGACGATCGGCACTGCCGGGCACATCGACCACGGCAAGACGTGGCTCGTGCGGGCGCTCACCGGGAAGGACACCGACCGGTTGCCGGAGGAGCAGCGCCGCGGGATCTCGATCGACCTCGGCTACGCACCGCTCGAGCTCGGCGACGGGCGGCGGCTCTCGGTCGTCGACGTGCCCGGCCACGAGCGCTTCGTGCGCACGATGGTCGCGGGCGCGACCGGGATCGACCTCTTTCTGCTCGTCATCGACGCCGGAGAGGGAACCCGGCCTCAGACCCACGAGCACCTCGCGATCCTTCGGCTGCTCGGGATCGATCGCGGCGTCGTTGCTCTGACCAAGATCGACGCAGTCGACGGTGACACGATCGCGCTCGCCGAGGAGGAGGCGAGCGAGCTCGTGCCCGGCGTCGAGATCGTGCGCGTCAGCGCCCGCACGGGTGTCGGGCTCGACGAGCTTCGCGCGGCGCTTGGGCGCGTCGCCGACGGTTTCGAGCATGCGCGAGCCGAGCGACCGACGCGCCTGTACGTCGACCGCTCGTTCACCGTCACCGGGTTCGGCACCGTGGCCACCGGGACGTTGTGGTCGGGGTCGATCGGAGCCGGTGATGTGCTTCGACTCGAGCCGTCGGGGCGCGACGTCCGCGTCCGAAGCGTCCAGGTGCACGACCGCGACGTCGGGCGTGCCGAGGCGGGCCAGCGGGTCGCCGTGAGCCTGCCTGGCGTCGAGCGGCACGAGATCGTGCGCGGGGAAGCGCTCGTGCCCGATGGCGCCTACCCCACCTCCTACCGGCTCGATGTCTCGCTCGAGGCGATCGCGCCTGTCGAGGACGGCGCTCGTGTCGTGGTCCACCTGGGTACGGCGGCTTGCCCCGCCCGTGTCGTCCGCCTCGACGAGCGCTTCGCGCAGCTCCGGCTCGACGCGCCGGTCGTCGCCGCCCGTGGCGATCGCGTGATCCTCCGCGCGGAGACCACGCTTGGCGGAGGCACGGTGCTCGACCCATTGCCGCCACGACACCGTGACGCCTCGCGGGTCGCTCTGGTCGAGCGCGGGGACGTTGCCGCCACGATCTCCGCGCCGGTTCGTGTTGCGTCGCTCAGCCATCTCCTCGACGGCGAGCTCGAAGGCGTCGAGCGAGCGGGGGAGTGGGTCTTCTCCCGCGCGTGGCTGAAGGGTTACGAAGACGGACTCCGGTCGCGAATCGCCACCGCAGACCCGATCGATCCCGGTGTGCCGCTGCCGGCGGACGAGTGGGCCGAGGACATCGTGCCTCGGCTCGCCTTCGAGCGACGTGGCGCGAAGCTCTATCTGCCCGGTGCCGTCGCCACGCTCGACGGCCGGGAGGCCGAGGCTGCGGCGCTCGAGCGCGAGCTGGCGGACTCCGGTGTCCGGGCGACGAAGGTCCCCGACGACGAACTCGTGCGTTTCCTCGAGGCGAAAGGACGGCTCGCGCGGCTCGCCGACGGCTACGCGATCGGCATGGACGCCTACGAGGTCGCGCGAGACGTCGTCGTCATGGAGAGCCAGACCTCCGGTGGGATCACGCTCGCGCGCTTCCGCGACCTCGTCGGCACGGGACGCCGGGACGCGCAGCTCCTCCTCGAGCGCATGGATGCCGACGGCCTCACTCGCCGCGTGGGCGAGCGGCGTGTCCTGCGGCGATCCGCCGCGCGGTCAGGCTGACGTCCACTCGGGCTCGTTCTCGATCCCGACGCCGTCCGCGACACGGGTCACGTAGTTGAAGTAGCCGATGACCTGGATTGCGTCCGAGACGTCGCGATCCGTGAGGCCGACTGCTCGAAGTGCGTCGACGTCCGTCTCGTCGACTTCCGCCGCGAGATGGGTGAGCCTCACCGCGAAGTCGCAGAGCGCGCGCTCACGTGGCGCGAGGTCGGCCTTGCGGTAGTCGCCCATCGCATGCCTCGCGGTCTCGTCGTCTGCGCCCTCTGCACGGAGGTCGTCGGCATGCGCCGTCGTTCAGTAGTGGCAGTCCTGCTGGGCCGAGGTCACGGTGGCGAGGAGTTCGCGCTCTCGACGAGACAGCCCCGACTCGCCGAACATGATCGCCTTGTAGAGATCCATCGAGGCCTTCAGCACGGGCGGGTTGAGGCTCATCGCCTTGAGGATGTTGAAGACCTTCCCCGCGCGCTCCTGGGCGTCGTCGTACTCCTCCTTCAGGAGTCCGTCGGCTTCGTCCTCGGAGACGAGGCGAAGGTGCGGCATCACCGGGTCTGCGGGAAGCCGAGGTCGACCCTGCTCGTCGCCGGGTCCGGCCAGCGGCTCGTCACCGCCTTCGTCCGTGTGTAGAAGTCGATGCCCTCAGGGCCGTAGATGTGCCGGTCGCCGAAGAGGCTCGCCTTCCACCCGCCGAACGAGTAGTACGCCACCGGAACGGGAATGGGGACGTTGATCCCGACCATGCCGACGTTCACGTCGAACTGGAACTGGCGCGCGACGCCGCCGTCGCGCGTGAAGAGCGCGACCCCGTTGCCGTAGGGGTTGTCGTTCACGAGCGTCAGCGCCTCGTCGTAGGTCTTGACCCGGACGACCGAGAGCACCGGGCCGAAGATCTCGTCGCGGTAGGCGTCCATCTCGGGCTTCACGTTGTCGAGAAGTGAGACCCCGAGAAAGAAGCCGCCCGAATCCGGCGCCGTCTCGCGGCCGTCCGCGACGAGCGTCGCGCCCTGCGCCGGGCCGGACTCCAGGTACGACGCCACCTTGTCTCGATGCTCGCGCGTGACGAGCGGCCCCATCTCGGACGACGGATCGAGGCCGTCGCCGACCTTCACCTTCGGCAGGCGCTCCTTGATCGCATCGACGAGCTCGTCGCCCGCCTCACCGACCGCGACGACGACCGAGATCGCCATGCAGCGCTCGCCGGCTGATCCGTATCCCGCGCTTACGGCGGCATCGGCCGCCATGGCGATGTCGGCGTCGGGCAGGACGATCATGTGGTTCTTCGCGCCGCCGAGCGCCTGCACGCGCTTGCCCTGCTTCGTACCCGTCTCGTAGACGTAGCGCGCGATCGGTGTCGAGCCCACGAACGAGACAGCGGCGATGTTCGGATGAGCCAGAATCGCGTCGACCGCGACCTTGTCGCCCTGAACGACGTTGAAGACGCCGTCCGGGACACCCGCCTCCTGGAGGAGCTCGGCGGCGAGGATCGAGGCTGACGGATCCTTTTCGGACGGCTTGAGGATGAACGTGTTGCCACATGCGATCGCAGGCGCCCACATCCACATGGGCACCATCGCGGGGAAGTTGAAGGGC
>Ga0075343_1000038_pt1 | contig 29606 bp, 25 predicted proteins | sample RushOxbow_ThreeS_2_FD_120072 | JGI IMG/M metagenome (GOLD analysis project Ga0075343, IMG submission 120072) | Natural and restored wetland microbial communities from the San Francisco Bay, California, USA, that impact long-term carbon... | ecosystem: Environmental > Terrestrial > Soil >...
CCGGCTGCGGCGACGCCAGGCGCGACGTCACCGAACTTCGTGAAGTTCTCGCGGAACATGCTGGCGAGATCAGCGGCCTTCGAGTCGTAGGCCGCGCCGTCGGCCCAGGTCGAGCGGGGATCGAGCAGGCTCGCGTCGACGCCGGGAACCTCGACGGGCACCTCGAGGCCGAACGTCGGATCCGTGCGGTACTCGACGCCGTCGAGGTCGCCCGAGAGCGCCGCGTCGAGCAGCGTGCGGGTAGCGGCGATGGGCATGCGCCGGCCCTCGCCGAACGGCCCTCCGGTCCAGCCCGTGTTCACGAGCCAGACCCTCGCATCGGAGTGCGCGTGGAGCTTCTCGCCGAGCAGACGTGCGTACTCCGTCGGCGCCTGGGGAAGGAACGGCGCGCCAAAGCACGCGGAGAACGTGGGCTGCGGCTCCGTCACGCCGATCTCGGTGCCCGCGAGCTTCGCCGTGAAGCCCGAGAGGAACCAGTACATCGCCTGATCGCGCGTCAGCCGCGCGATCGGCGGAAGGATCCCGAAGGCATCGGCGGTGAGGAAGACGACCGAGCTCGGATGGCCGCCGCGTTTTGCCGGGAGCGCGTTCGCGATCTGCTCGAGCTTGTACGCAGCGCGCGTGTTCTCGGTCTTCGAGTCGTCGTCGAGGTCGAGCACGCCTTGCTCGTCCATGACGACGTTCTCGAGCACGGTCCCGAAGGAGCGCGTCGTGGCGAAGATCTGCGGCTCCGCGTCGGCTGACAGACGGATGACCTTCGCGTAGCAACCGCCCTCGAAGTTGAAGATGCCGTCGTCCGACCAGCCGTGCTCGTCGTCACCGATCAACCGCCGCTCCGGATCGGCCGACAAGGTCGTCTTGCCCGTGCCCGACAGGCCGAAGAAGATCGCGACGGACCCGTCGTCGGCGACGTTCGCCGAGCAGTGCATGGGGAACACGCCATCCAAGGGCAATCGATCGTTCATCACGGTGAAGATCGACTTCTTGATCTCACCCGCGTAGAACGTCCCGCCGATCACGACCTCGGTGCGCGTCGGATGGAGGCACACGAACGTCTCGGAGCGCGTCCCGTCCTCCTGCGGAACGGCGGAGACGGACGGCGCGTGCAGGACGAGCGCCTGCGGCTCCATCTCGTCGAGCTCGTCGTCCGTCGGATCGATGAAGAGCGTCTTTGCGAAAAGTGCGTGCCACGCGCTCTCGGTGATCACGCGCACTGCGATCCGGTGCTCTGGGTCTGCGCCCGCGAACGCGTCGACGACGTAGACGTCACCTTCGCTCAGGCGAGCAGTGATCTTGGCTCGCAGCCCGTCGAAGTGCTGCTCCGAGATCTCCGCGTTGACCTCACCCCAGGCGATGCGGCCTTCGGAGCCCGGCTCGCGCACCACGAACTTGTCCTTCGGCGAGCGCCCAGTGTGCTCGCCGGTGTCGACGACGAGCGGTCCGCCTTCGGCCAGGCGCGCGTCACCATGTGCGAGCGCGTGCTCGTAGAGCTGCGAGGTGGTGGGGTGCCAGAAGATCCGCCCCCGCACGGTGATCCCGTGCTGGGCGAGCTCGTCCAGATCGGGGACGGTCGCGATCACGGCGCCCCATCGTACGTGCTTCCGCAGGCCTGTGGAATGTTCACCAGATGGGTCGAGATCTGGATCGAATCTGGATACACGGTGGTCTAGTGTTGCCCCGGCCGTCTACGAACAAGGAGTCTTCAGTTGGCACCTCCCACACGCGAGGCTGTCGCAAACCTCATCCCCGAGCTCAAGGCTCAGCTCGGGCAGCTCGTGGCGATCCCGTCGATCTCCGTACTCGGCTTTCCGGCAGAGACGAGGCCCGCGCTGCTCGACGCATTCGAGCATGTGGCCCGCCTCTTCGCCGACGCAGGGGTGACCGCGCTCGAGCCGCTCGAGCTTCCCGATACGGCACCCGTGTACCGCGGGGAGATCCAGGCGCCGCGCGGCGCCCCCACGGTTCTCCTCTACAGCCACTACGACGTCGTGCCCGTCGGCGACGAGGACAAGTGGGAGTCGCCGCCGTTCGAGGCGACCGAGCGTGACGGCGCGATCTACGGCCGCGGCACGGCCGACACGAAGTCGAACATCCTCATGCATGTCGGCGCGATCCGCGCCTGGAAGGGCAAGCCGCCCGTTGGCATCAAGATCGTCATTGAGGGCCAGGAGGAGGTCGGCGGCGGAGCATTCTCGACGTTCCCGACGATCCGGCCCGAGCTGTTCGAGGCCGACGCGATGGTGATCGGCGACATGGGCAGCGTGCGGCCCGGCGTCCCGACGCTCACGATCGCGCTGCGCGGGATGATGGCGGTGACGGTCGAAGTCAGGACGCTCGGCGGGCCGAAGCACAGCGGGCAGTTCGGCGGCGCGGCGCCCGACGCGCTGCTCACGCTGATCCGTGCGCTCGGGACGATGCACGACGAGAACGGCGACGTGGCGGTCACGGGCCTGCGGCGCGAGCCGTGGACCGGCGCGTCGTACAGCGACGACGAGTTCCGCCGGCTGTCCGAGACACTGCCCGGCGTTCCCTTCCTCGGCACGGGCGAGCTGGGAGAGCGCATCTGGTCCGGCCCGGCGCTCACGGTCACCGGCATCGACGTGCTACCCGTCGAGTCGGCCGTGAACGCCGTCGTGCCGTTCGCGCGGGCGAAGGTCAGCGGACGCATCCATCCGCAGCAGGATCCGCTCGAGGCGCAGGCGGCGCTCGTCCACCACTTCGAGCGTCTCGAGCCGTACGGAGTCTCGCTCGTCGTCCACACCGCCGAGACGGGGAGCGGCTTCGCAGCCGAGACCGGCGGCCCCGCCTACGCGGCGGCGCGCGACGCGCTCGCCGAGGCCTGGGGAGCCGAGACCGTGAGCATCGCGACCGGCGGCTCGATCCCGCTCGTGAACTACCTCCAGCAGGCGGCGCCTCGGGCGGAGATGCTCCTGCTCGGGACCACGGACGGATTCGCCAACATCCACGCTCCCAACGAGCGCGTCCTCGTCGACGAGTTCGAGAAAGCCGTCTTCGCCGAAGCCGACTTCTTCGGGCGCTACGCCGAGGCGTTCTCGTCGTGAGCAGCTCGGCCGAGGGCGGCGCCCAGCCCGGGGTCATGGAGCGGATCCTCGGCGCGATCGAGCGCGGCGGGAACAAGATGCCCCACCCGGCGATCCTCTTCGTCTGGCTGTGCGTGGTCGTCATCGTGCTCTCCGCGCTGCTCGCATGGGTCGGGGTCTCCGTCACGTACGAGATCGCGAAGCCACCTGCAATCCCGGTCGAGGAGGTCGTGCAGGGCGGCTCGACGCAGCCGTCCGGCGGGCTCCCCGACGCCTCGGTGCAAGAGGGCGAATACACGATCGTCGAGGAGACGGCCGAGATCCAGAGCCTCCTCTCGGCAGACGGCGTCCGCTTCATGTTCACGTCGTTCGTCGCAAACTTCCGCAACTTCGCGGCGGTCGCGATCATCCTCGTCGTGATGATCGGGGTCGGCCTCGCCGAGGCCTCCGGTCTCATCGGGTCGCTCATCCGCAAGCTCGTCGCGGTGTCCTCCGAGGCGCTCCTGACGCCCATCATCGTCTTCATCGGCGTGCTCTCGAGCGTGGCCTCGGACGCGGGGTACCTCGTGTTAATACCGCTGGGGGCAGCCGCGTTCAAGAGCGTCGGCCGCAACCCGCTGGCCGGCATCGCAGCCGCGTTCGCGGGTGTCGCCGCCGGCTTCGGCGTGAACTTCCTGATCACCCCGCTCGACGGCGTGCTCACGGAGATCACCAACGACGCGATCGCGCTCTCCGACCCGAGTCGGACGATCGACCTCGCGTCGAACCTCTACTTCGGAATCGCGTCGACCATCTTCGTCACGATCCTCATCTCGCTCGTCTCGATGTACGTCGTCGAGCGCTCGCTCGGCGCGCACGACGCCGCGCACGAGTCGGACGACGCCTCGCTCGATGCGGATCAAGGCGTCGAGGTGACGCCCGAGGCCGACGCGCGCGGACTGCGCTTCGCGCTCTTCGCGACGCTCGGGGTACTGGTCGGGATCACTCTGCTCACGGTGTTCCCCGATGCGCCGCTGCGCCATCCGGTGACGGGGCGCGTCATCGGCGACTCGCCCTTCATGGACAGCCTGATCGTGATCATCACGATCATCTTCTTCGCGGCCGGCTACGCGTACGGGCGCGGCGCGGGAACCCTGAAGACGAGCGACGAGGTGCTCGCGGCGATCACGAAGTCGTGGGCAGGGCTCGCGAGCCTCCTCTTCCTGTTCCTGCTCATCGCGCAGTTCATCGCGTACTTCAACTACTCGAACATGGCCAAGGTTGCGGCGGCGAGCCTCGGCGACTGGCTCGAGTCGGCGGACATCGGCACGCTGTGGCTCCTCATCGGCTTCATGTTCGTCGCCGTCCTCGTGAACTTCATCATGCCCGCGTCCATTGCCAAGTGGGCGATTCTCGCCCCGATCTTCATCCCGCTCTTCATCCGGCTCGACGTCGCGCCGCAGACGGTGCTCGCCGCCTATCGCGTCGGCGACTCGCCCACCAACGTGATCACGCCGCTGATGGCCTACTTCCCGCTCATCGTCATCTTCGCGCAGCGCTACAAGCGCCACGCCGGGATCGGGACGGTCGTCTCGATGATGCTGCCGTACGTCCTCGCGCTGACGATCGGTTGGACGCTGCTCTTCATCACCTGGTACCTGCTCGGCATACCGCTCGGCCCTGGCTCGCCCGTTCACCTCGACTAGCGGCTCACGGGAGCCACACACCGTGAGCGACACGACGATCACCTTCCTGATCCTCGGCGTCGTGATCGCCGTGTTCGTGTGGGACAAGCTGCCGGTGGCGATCGTGGCGATCGGCGTCGCGACTTCGCTCTGGGCGACCGGCGTGCTGACGCTCGAGCAGGCACTCGCGGGATTCGGCGACCCCAGCGTCCTCTTCATCGCCTCGCTCTTCGTCGTCGCCGCGGCACTTGAGGAAACGGGGGTCACGACGTGGGCGGGACAGCGGCTGATCGCCGGAGCAGGAGACAGCCGAGCGCGGATGCTCGCCTTGACGATGCTCGCCTGCGCCGCGCTCACGGCGCTCATCACACCGAACGGCGCCGTGGCCGCGCTCCTGCCCGTCGTCGTCGTGATGGCGGTGCGCCTGAAGCGCGCGCCGTCCCAGCTTCTCATCCCGCTCGCGTTCGCCGCGCACGCCGGGTCGATGCTGGTGCTCACCGCCTCGCCTGTGAACGTCGTCGTCTCGGAGGCTGCGGACGACGCCGGCGTCGGGGCGTTCAGCTTCTTCGAGTTCGCGCTGGTCGGCGTGCCTCTGCTCGTGGGAACGATGGTCCTCGTCCTTGTGCTCGGCGAGCGCCTGCTGCCCGTTCGCGAGCCGCAGACGATGCGACGAGACTTCTCGACGCACGCGCGGACTCTCGTCGAGCAGTATCGCCTCGAGGAGCGAGCCGACGCGCTGCTCACCCGCGGTCAGGGCCTTGCAGAGGTCGTGATCCCTCCGCGCTCGGAGCTGATCGGAGAGGCGGCGTTCCCCGGGATGGTCACCGACAGCGGCGATCTCGTCGTGCTCGCGGTGCAGCGACGCGAGGAGGAGATCGCAGGCGAGACCGCACTCGAGGCCGGCGATACGCTCCTGCTCCGAGGAACCTGGGGAGCGCTCGACTACCACCTCGAGGATCCCGATGTGCTCGTCGTCGACGAACCTCGCGAGATCCGCCGTCAGGTCGTCCCACTGGGACTGGGCGCGAAGCGCGCGCTCCTCGCCCTCGCGGGCATGGTCCTCCTCCTCGCGACGGGCATCGCGCCGCCCGCGATCGCCGGGCTCGCGGCGGCCTGCGCCATCGTGCTCGCCGGCGTCCTCTCGGTCGAGCAGGCGTACAGGGGGATCCAGTGGACGACCGTCATCCTCGTTGCGGGGATGATCCCGCTGTCGACGGCGATGACCATCACGGGCGCTGCGCAGCAGCTCGCGGACGGGCTCGTCGATGTCGTCGGCGGCTGGGGGCCGCACGCCCTCGTGCTCGGGCTCGTGCTCCTCGTCTTCGTCCTCGGCCAGCTGATCTCGAACATGGCGACCGCACTCATCGTCATCCCGATCGCGATCAGCGCGGCCGCCGAGCTCGACGTCTCCGCGAAGCCGGTGCTGATGGCCGTCTGCGTCGCCGCCGCCGCGGCATTCCTCACGCCCGTTGCGACGCCGGCGAACCTCATGGTTCTGGAGCCGGGCGGGTACCGATTCGGCGACTACTGGAAGCTCGGAGGTGCGCTGATCGTCCTCTTCGGCATCGTTGCCGTGTTGCTCGTCCCGGCGATCTGGTCGTTCTGAGCCATGAGCGTCGTCGTCTCGACCAGCCGTGCTCTCTCGCCCGAGCGTGTGCGCCGACCTGGCGTCTTGTCCGCGCCCAACCGGAGAATCCACCGGATGCGTCACTCCCTGCTGCTGCTCCTGAGTGCGCTCGCCGCCCTCGTGGCAGCTCCGGCCGCGACCGCCGACCTCGCCGACGAGCAGGCTCTCGCGGAGCGGTTCGCGCCGGCGATCCGGCTCGTCGAGCAGGAGGAGGAGTGCGCGCCTGGAGAGCCCTACGACCCGCTCGACGTCGAGATCCTGCTCGCCAACGAGCCGACCGTCGCCCTGCGCGGACCGTGGAACGTCACCGACCTCGTCGAGATCGGCCCCGAGGCGGACGACCTCCGCAACCGCTTCGAGTACCACCTCGACTTCCCGGGCGACCCCCTGGACGCTGGCTGCGCCTACGAGCAATGGTCGCGCCGACTGGCCGAAGGAAGCGAACCCACGATCTACGCCCACGTCGCCACGCAGGAAGACGAGCCGGGACGACTGGCGCTGCAGTACTGGCTCTTCTACGCCTTCAACGACTTCGCGAATACCCACGAGGGCGACTGGGAGATGATCCAGCTCCTCTTCGACGCGGCGAGCCCCGCCGAGGCGCTCGAGCAGACGCCCGTCGAGGTCGGCTACAGCTCGCACGAAGGCGCCGAGGGATCGGACTGGGACGACGAAAAGCTGACGCTCGTGGACGAGACGCACCCCGTCGTCTATCCGGCCGCCGGCTCCCACGCCAACAAGTACACGGAGGCGCTCTACCTCGGAAGCTCGGCCGAAGCGGGTGTGGGCTGCGACGACACGCGCGGGCCGCACCGCGAGCTTCGTCCCGTCGTGAAGACGATCCCGACCGATCCCGGCGCGGCAGCGGCGACGTTCCCGTGGATCGAGTACGAAGGACGCTGGGGCGAGCTGCAGCCGGCGTTCTTCAACGGGCCGACCGGCCCGAACATGAAGACGCAGTGGACACGCCCGATCGAATGGTCGGAGGACTGGCGCGACGTGAGCTACGCCGTTCCTACGGGTGGCCTGCTCGGGACGAGCGCCACCGATCTCTTCTGCTCGGGCGTCGAGAGAGGGTCGCGTGCGCTGATCCGTCTCATTCGCGACCCGGCGCTCGTGCTGCTGGTGCTGGGCCTGATCGTCGGGCTCATCGCGTACATCGTGAAGAAGGCGACGTGGTCGCCGATTGCACCGCTGCGCCTCGCGCGCCGGCGGTCCTCCGGGCAGGTCCTGTCAGCGTCGGCACGCATGTACGTCAAGCGCCCGACCGTGTTCCTCGGGATCGGACTGCTTCTGCTGCCGTTGACACTCGTGATGACCGGCCTGCAGTGGCTCGCACTCGAGGGGCTGAGCGCGATCGGGATCGTGACGACCGGCGAGAGCGCCGGCGGCTCCGCGTTCCTCGCGCTCGTGATCGGAACGTCGATCGCGCTGCTCGGCCTCGGGCTCGTCCAGGCGGCGACGACGTCCGCACTGGTGAAGATCGATGCTGGCCGCTCGGTCACGGCGCTCGAGGCGTATCGGACGATCTGGGCACGCATCCGGCCTCTGCTGCGGGCAGTCGTGATCTTCGTGCTGGCCTGGGTCGGATTGACGGCAGTCCCCGTCCTCATCCCCGTGGCGATCGTCGTCGCGATCCGCTGGTGCTTGGCGGCGCCGGTCGTCGAGGTCGAGGATCTGGGTGGGCTCCGCGCGCTCCGGCGGAGCCGAGCGCTGGTTCGAGGTCGCTGGTTCCGGACGGGCTCGCTCGTCGGCCTGAGCGCCGCGGTCGCGCTGATCTCAGGGCCGCTCCTCGGCGCGCTGCTCATCTTCGTCGCCGACGTCCCACTGGCCTGGCTGAACGTCGTGGCCGGACTGGTGTACGCGGCGTTGCTTCCGTTCGTCGGCCTGGTGACCGCGTACGCGTACTTCGACGCGCGAGCTCGGGTCGAGCTCGAGCCCGCCGACGAACGGATCGAGTTGCCGGCGGAGATCTCCTTCGAGTCACTGTGAGCGACCGCGGCAGCGAGCCGCCGGTCTCGACCTTCGACCGCGGTGTCGAGGCCGTGAGCGAGGTCATCAGGATCGGCATCAGCCCGTTTGCGGCTCCGTCCGGGCAGAGGCGTACGCGGCGGGCGACCGACGTGGTCGTGCTCGTGCCCGCCGCACTCGTGCTCGCGTACCTCGTGGCCGTGTACCCCCCCTCGTCGCTCGAGCTCGCACTCATCCGCGCGGTCGAGGCGCTGCCCGCCTGGCTCGAGCCTGCTTGGGCATTCCTGGAGTACCTCGTCGGCGTCTGGGCTGTCGCAATCGTCCTCGCAGCACTCGTCGCGCGCCGCTTCCGCGTCGCGGCGCAAGCGCTCCTGAGCACCTCGGTGGCGCTGGCGATCGGCTTTTTCTGTGCGCGGATCGCTCTTGGCAGCTGGCCCGACGCCGTCGACACGCTCCTTTCACGCGAGCGCAGCCCCGCCTTTCCGGACGTCATGCTCGGCGCCTCGGTCGGGGTCGTGGGTGTGGTCACACCCCACCTCGTGCGACCGCTGCGAACCGTCGGGCGCTGGCTCGTCGTCCTCGGCGTCATCGGAACGGCGGTTTCCGCCACGAGCACGCCCGGTGGCGCCGTCGCCGCTCTGCTCGTCGGCCTCGTCGCCGCCTCGATCGTGAATCTCGTCCTCGGCACCTCGGCCGGCCGGCCGGGGCTCGCGGACGTACGAGCCGGTCTCGCGCAGCTGGGCGTGCGCGCCGACGGGCTCGTCGAGGAGGACGAGCAGGTCGCGGGCGTACTGCGCCTGCGCGCGACGAGCGCGGACGGCGGCCCCTTGCTCGTGAAGGTGTACGGCCGCGACGCCGCCGACAACCAGCTGATCCAGCGTCTCTGGCGAGGTACGTGGTATCGCGGCCGCGGCCCGGAGATCGGCTCGAGCCGCCTGCATGCCGCCGAGCGCGAGGCGTTCGTCACCCTGCTCGTGCGCCAGGGCGGGCTCCCGACGCGGGACGTGGTGACCGCAGGCGAGGTGCTCGGTGGCGACGCGCTCCTCGTACTCGCCGGTGACGCGACGCCGCTCTCCCGGCTGGCGGACGCGCAGCTCGACGAGGATCTTCTCCGCCGCTGCTGGGAGGCCCTCGGCCATCTCGCGGAGCTGCAGGTCGCGCACCAGCAGATCGACCCGGAGACGGTTGCCCTGGTGGGGGGTGAGATCGGGTTCCTGGAGCTGGGCGGAGCGGCCGTCGCTCCCGTGCCGCATCAGCTCGAGGTCGATCGCGCGCAGCTGCTCGCGGCGACGGCCGCCGCGGTAGGCATCGAGCGCGCAGTCAGAGCGGCCGTCGCCGCCCTGGGGCCGGCTGCTGTCGGAGGCCTTCTGCCCTACCTCCAGGACGCCGCGCTGAGCGCTCGTCTGCGGCGCGCGCTGAAAGGCGCGGGCGTCGACGTCGACGACCTTCGTGAACACGCTGCGACCGTGGTGGACGTCGAGGCGCCGGAGCTCGTCAGCCTGCGCCGCGTCTCCTGGCGCTCCGCGATCCAGATCGGTCTCCTCGGGCTGGCGTCGTACACGATCCTGAGCGCTGCGAGCGGCGTCGACTGGCAGGAGGTGCGCGAGTCGGTCTCGGAGGCGTCGTGGGTCTGGATCGCCGTCGCGCTCGTCGTCGCGCAGACACCGCGGGTCGCCCAGGCCGTCTCGACGCTTGGGTCCGTGCCGGCCCAGCTCGCCTTCGGGCCGGTCTACGGCATGCAGCTCGCCACGGGCTACATGAACGTCGCGATGCCGGCGAACCTCGCGCGGCTCGCGGTCAACATCCGCTTCTTCCAGCGGCAGGGCCTGTCCCCGACGGTCGCGGTCGCGTCGGGAGCGATCGACTCGTTCGCGAGCACGGTCATCCAGGCCGTGCTGCTCGGTCTCCTGCTCGTGTTCTCCGGCGCCTCGCTCGAGCTCGAGCTACCTCTCCCGTCGGGCGATCCCAGGCTGCTCCTCTGGATCCTCGCCGGAATCGTCGTGGGGTCGATCGCCGTGCTCGTCACGATTCCTCGGCTTCGGAACGCGATCCGCGAGCGCTTCTCGCAGTGGTGGCCGGACGTCAAGTCCACGCTCGCGTCACTGCGCGGCGCCGGCAAGCTCGCGCAGCTCGTACTCGGGAGCCTCGGCGCGGAGATCCTCTTCGCGCTCGCGCTCGGACTGTTCGCACGCGGCTTCGGCTACGACCTCTCGCTCGCGGAGCTCCTGCTGATCAACATCAGCGTGTCGCTTCTCGGGACGCTGGTCCCGGTTCCCGGAAACATCGGAGTCGCCGAGTTCGGCCTCACCGTCGGGCTCACCGGAGCGGGCATGTCACCGGAAGCCGCGCTCGGAGCCGTCTTCCTCTACCGCATCGCGACCTTCTACCTGCCGCCGATCTGGGGCTTCGTCGCGCTGCGCTGGCTCCAGCGCAACCGCTACCTCTGATCAGACGAGGTCGGCCTCGAGCGGCCGGTCACCCGCTACGAGTGCAGCGAACTGCCCGTCGCGGGCGATCAACTCGTCGTAGGTGCCGATCTCGACGATGCGTCCCGCGTCGAGGACGACGATCTGGTCGGCATCGCGCACGGTCGACAGCCGGTGTGCGATGGCGATTGTCGTCCGCCCCTCGGAGAGCCGCTCGAGCGCCTCCTGCACGAGCCGCTCGGTCTGCGTGTCGAGCGAGGACGTCGCCTCGTCGAGAACGAGCACCGGTGGGTTGCGGAGAATCGTGCGGGCTATCGCCATCCGCTGCTTCTCGCCCCCGGAGAAGCGGTAGCCGCGCTCGCCGACCATCGTGTCGTACCCGTCGGGAAGCGTCGCGATGAGCTCGTGGATCTGAGCCGCACGAGCCGCCTCATCGATCTCCGCGTCAGTCGCGGCGGGCCGCGCGAAACGCAGGTTCTCGCGCACGGTTGCATGGAAGAGGTACGTCTCCTGCGAGACGACTCCCACGGCGTCGGCCAGTGAGGCGAACGTGAGGTCGCGCACGTCGACGCCGTCGACGGCGACGCTGCCCCGTGTGGCGTCGTACAACCGCGCCACGAGGTACGCACAGGTCGTCTTGCCCGAGCCGGTCTCGCCGACGAGCGCCGTCTTGGTACCGGGCGCAACGGTGAACGAGACGTCCTGCAGCGTCCAGGCGGCGTCGTCGTAGCGGAACCACACGGAGTCGAGCGCGACCTCGCCGCGCGGCTCCGGGAGCGCCCGCGTCCCCTCGACGATGTCGATCTCGTGGTCGAGGTACTCGAAGATGCGGTCGAAGAGCGCGAGCGACGACTGCACCTCGAGCTGGACGTTGAGCAGCCCACCGATCGGGAAGAAGAGCCGAGTCTGCAGCGTGGTGAAGGCGACGAGCGTGCCGATCGTGATTGTGTCCGAACCCTGCGCGATCGAGAAGCCGGCGAACCAGTAGACGAGCGCCGGCATGATCGCGAAGGTCATCTGGATCGAGGCCATCATCCAGCGGCCCGTCATCCGCGAGCGCACCTCGAGCTCGGCCAGCCGCTTCGACTCGCCCGCGAAGCGCTCGGCGAGGTCGTCGGTCCGCCCCATCGTCTTGCCGAGCAGGATCCCGGAGACGGAGAGCGACTCCTGGACGATCGACGAGACGTCCGCGAGCGATGCCTGCCGCTCGGCCGTGACCTTCTTGCGCTGGACGCCGACGCGCTTCGTCAGCCAGACGAACAGCGGGAGCAAGGCGAGCGCGAACGCCGCGAGCCGCCAGTCGAGAAGGATCATCGCGACGACGGTGGCGAGCACCGTCGTGACGTTCGAGAGCACTGACGTCGCGGTCGACGTGACGACGTTCTCGATCCCGCCGATGTCGTTCGCGATCCGGCTCTGCACCTCTCCCGTCCGCGTCCGCGTGAAGAACGCGAGAGACAGCCGTTGGAGGTGGCGGTAGACCTTCGTGCGCAGGTCGTGCATCACGCTCTGGCCGACCTGGTTGGAGAGGAGCGTCTGCCAGACGCCGATCACGCCGGTCACGATCGGGATGGCGACCATGCCGGCGACCAATGCGCTCAGGAGCCGCATGTTCTCCTCGGGAATGGCGACGTCGAGCACCTCGCGCAGCAGGAACGGCGAGATGACGCCGACCGCCGCCGAGAAGACGATCAGCGCGCAGACGGCACTCAGGCGTGCGCGGTACGCACGGAAGAGCGGGAAGATCCTGCGGAGGTTCGCCTTGCGGACGGCAGGGTCGGCCGGCCGCACGGGCAGCTCATCCGGCGTGAAGGAGTCGAACCGGCGACCAGGCATGCGCCTAAGCCTGCCTGTCGGCAGGCGCCACGCGCCGCGTGGCGAACGTCGGGGCGTGGACACGACGGCCGCGATCGACCGCTTTCTCGCGCACGGCGGGCTCTCTGACGCGACGCAGCGCGCATACGGAAACGACCTCCGGTCGTTCGCCGCGTGGCTGGACACGCGCGGCCTGGATTTGGGGGAGGTCGACGCCAGGGTGCTCTCCGACTGGGTCGGTGAGCTCGGATCCGGTCGCGACCGTCTCGCTTCCGCGACCATCGCACGGCGCCTGGCCGCCGTCCGCTCGTGCCTTCGCTACACGTTCGGCCCGGCCGCCGTCCCGGATGCTCAGCTGACGCCGAGCCGTGCACGCCGGCTTCCCGACGCGCCGAAGCCCGCCGAGATCGAAGAGATTCTCGAGATCGTGGACGGCGACACACCGCTTGCGCTCCGCAATCGCGCGCTCCTCGAGCTCATGTACTCGGCCGGGCTGCGCAGCGCGGAGGCGGTCGCACTCGACCTCGCCGACGTGGACTTCGACCGCGAGGTCGTGCACGTGCGCGGCAAGGGCGGAAAGGAGCGAGTCGTCCCACTCGGCGAGGAGGCTGCGCTCCAGCTCGCGCGGTACCTGCGCACCGGCCGCCCCTCGCTCGCGGCCGGCGCGAACGACGCGATCTTCCTCTCCGCGCGTGGGCGGCGACTCGACACGAGCACCGTCCGACGACTCCTCCGCCACCCGCACCGGCTGCGCCACGCGTTCGCGACGCACCTCCTGGAGGGCGGCGCCGACCTGCGTGTCATCCAGGAGCTCCTGGGTCACGCCTCGCTGTCGACGACGCAGATCTACAGCCACGTCGACGCGCGCCGCCTGCGGCGCGTGTACGACCGCTCACACCCGCGCAGCTAGCGCTACGCGTGGCAGACGCTCGAGCGCGTCATGAGCGAGCCCTGGAGCGCGTTCATCTCGGCCTCGTGTGTGACGTGCTTGGGGTTCGCCGGGTCGTATCCCGGGAGGCCGGCGGCTTCCCAGGACACGTCCGGCGTCACACCCGGCCCCGAAACGGACAGGCGATAGCGGGTGCCGTGACCCGCGGGCCGGCGCTCGCCGGTGTGTGCCGTGTGGGGAACGAAGCCGTAGCAGAACGTCCCGTCCGGCCGCCGTGCCACGAAGCCGTTCTCGCGGTACCAGCCCTTCCCGTAGGCGGAGTCGAGCGTGTCGAGGTAGAGGACACGGCCGAAGCGGTCGAGGGGGTCGCCGGTCGGCGTGGTCGAGAACCCGTGCACCGGAAGACCGCGATACGTGAGCCGTCCGAAGAGATGGTGCCAGCGCCCTCCGTAGCTCCAGTCCAGCCATGCGTCGAGCTTCGCCACGGGGCCGCTCCAGTGCGAGACCCGAAGCTCCCACGCGCCATGGCCCGGCTTCCAGGGAGGGATCCCGAAGTTGGCCTGGTGACGGCGCCAGCGCTGAATGGCCCAGTGGGAGCCGTCGGGCGCCGTGCACGCCGTGACGAGGAACGGCAGCGCAGGGCCGCGGTATGGGCGGCAGACGTTGCGATGCGCCTTCCAGAGCTGGCGCCGGAACGTGCCCCAGCCGCCCGAGTAGTCCACGCGGAACTCGGTCGCCCGCGCCGACTCACTCGGCGGGCGTGCGTTGACTGCTCCCCAGACGAGCACGCGTTGCAGCTTCCCCTGGGCGTGGTAGGTGAGAAGCGCCTTGCCATCCGAGGAGACAGCGAGCCCCTCGGACGAGGTGTTGCGTGCGATCAGCTGCGATGCCGAAGCCAGCGCGGGCACGGCGGCGAAGACGGCGAGCGTGATACCGAACGAAACGAGCGCGCGCAGGAGGCGCCCGCCTCCCGCCGAATGCGCACGGGCGCCGTGACTCGCCCAGACCCCGACGTCGAGCGCTTCCTGCTCACCCTTCAGGCCCGCCGGTCGCCCCGCACCGTCGACGCGTACAAGCGCGACCTCGCGGCACTGCACGCGCAGACGGGGCGTCCCGTCGGAGACGCGACCGCCGGCGACCTCGAAGCCTGGGTCGCCACGATGCGAGCGCAGGGCCTGGCGGCCTCCACCATCGCTCGACGGGTCTCGGCTGTGCGCTCGTACTTTCGCCACCTCGTCCTTATCGGCGCACGAGCCGAGAATCCCGCTGCCTCGGTTCAGCTACCTCGCCGGCCCCGGACTCTACCGCGCGCGCTGTCGCCGGCAGAGACGGAACGCCTGATCGACGCGGCGAACGGGACGATGCCGCGAGCCCTGCGTGACCGCGCACTCGTCGAGCTGCTGTATGGCGCCGGGCTCCGCGTGTCCGAGGCGGTCGGCCTCGAGAAGAACGGCGTCTCGCTCGAGGAGCGCGTCGTGCGTGTCGTCGGAAAGGGCTCGAAGGAACGGCTCGTACCGCTGGGGCGGCCCGCCGCCGAGGCCGTTCGTCGCTACCTCGCGCTCGGTCGGCCCCATCTCGACCGCCGCTATCGACCGGAGCTCTTTCTCAATGCGCGAGGTGGCGCGTTGACGCGAGCAGGCGCGTTCCTCATCCTCCGCAAGCTCGCGGATCGAGCCGGCCTCGAGCCGGGCCGTGTGCACCCCCATCTGCTGCGCCACTCGTTCGCGACGCACCTGCTCGAAGGCGGCGCGGATCTCCGGTCCGTCCAGGAGATGCTGGGGCACGCCGACCTCGGGACGACGGAGCGCTACACACACGTGTCCGACCGCCGCCGGCGCGAGGTCTACTTCCAGGCCCATCCGCATGCGCACCGCCGGACGGGAGAGCCCGAATCCTCCGCCTGAGCGCGCTGGGCGCCGTCGTACTGCTGGCAGGCGGTGCCTGCGGGAGCGGTGATGAGCCCGCTGCGAGCCCCGAGCTCGACTCGCAGCTCATCGCTGCCGCCTACGCGAACGACGTCGACGAGGCCGCCCGCCTGATCGAGGCGGGCGCGGACGTGAACGCGAAGGACGAGAGCGTCCAGAGCGCGTACCTCATCGCGACGAGCGAGGTCGGCGACGATCCGCGCCTCCTCGAGCTCACGCTCGGGAACGGCGCCGACGTGCGCTCACTCGACTCGTACAACGGCACCGGGCTGATCCGGGCGGCAGATCGCGGCTTCACGACGATCGTCGCGCGGTTGCTGGAGACGGACATCGACGTCGACCACGTGAACCGGCTCGGTTGGACGGCGCTGCTCGAGGCGATCATTCTCGGAAACGGGGACGCCGAGCATGTCGAGGTCGTGCGGCAGCTCGTCGAGGCCGGCGTGGACGTGAATCTCGCGGACGGTCAAGGCGTGACCCCGCTCGCGCACGCCGAGAACGCGGACTACGACGAGATGGTCGCGATCCTGCGCGAGGCCGGCGCAGCGCGGTAGCGCCCCGGCGCCTAGGCGCTCGACCACGCAGCCGCGCCCAACCGCTCGAGTGCCGCGACGCGGGCGGGGTCGGCATCGACGAGTGTCACATGGCCGAGCTTCCGTCCGGAGCGCGGCTCCTTTCCGTACAGGTGGACATGCGCACCGTCGACGGCGAGCAGCTCTGCGAGCGGCGGCACGCCGCCTACGAGGTTGACCATGAGGCCCTCACCACGCGCAGACGTCGATCCCAGCGGTAGGCCGAGGATCGCGCGCAGGTGGTTCTCGAACTGGCTCGTCTCGGCGGCGTCGATCGTCCAGTGGCCCGTGTTGTGGACGCGTGGAGCAAATTCGTTCGCGAGGAGTCGCCCTCCGACGTCGAAGAGCTCCACCGCGAGCACACCGACGTAGCCGAGGTCGTCGAGAAGCTTGGTGGCGATCTCCTCCGCCTCGCGCTGCGGTGCGTTCTCGGCGGGGGTGCGCGAGACGGCGAGGATCCCGCCGCGATGCTCGTTCTCGGCGAGCGGATAGAAGCGCGTATCACCGTCGCGCCCGCGGACGGCGACGATCGAGAGCTCGCGATCGAAAGGGACCACGCCCTCGGCAAGCTCGTCCTCGGCGAGCGGCTCGATCGTCTCCACGCGGCGCTGCCCTTTGCCGTCGTACCCGAGCCGCCGCGACTTCACGAGAGCTGGAAGGCCCGTGTCCGCAAGCGAGCCGAAAGGCGCCGTCTCGATCCCGAGCCGCCGGAAGAGCTCCTTCTCGACGAACCGATCCTGGCCGAGCTCGAGCGCGCGCGCGTCCGGCAGCGCGCAAACCCGGCGCGCCGCTGCGACCGGGACGTTCTCGAACTCGTAGGTCACGACGTCGCACCCGTCGGCGAGGCGATCGAGCGCCGCGGGATCGTCGTATGCGCCGACGACGAGCTCGCCGACTTGGCCGGCGCACGCATCCGACGCTGGGTCGAGAAAGCGCATCCGGATTCCGAGCGGCGCGCCGGCCAGTGCGAGCATGCGTCCGAGCTGCCCGCCACCGATGCAGCCGACGAGGGCCGTCACGCGGCTGGATCAGGTGCCGCGAGCACGGACTCGGTCTGGCGCGCGCGGTACGCGGCGAGGCGCTCGCGCACGCCTCCGTCGTTGCGGGCGACGATCGCCGCGGCCAGCAAAGCTGCATTCACGGCTCCCGCGCGGCCGATGGCCAGGGTTCCCACCGGAACCCCGGCGGGCATCTGCGCGATCGAGAGCAGCGAGTCGAGCCCCTGCAGCGCCTTCGACTCGACCGGGACACCGAGCACGGGCAGGAGTGTCTTGGAGGACGTCATCCCCGGAAGGTGCGCCGCGCCCCCCGCACCCGCGACGATCACCTGCAGCCCACGCTCCTCCGCCGTCTCGGCGTAGGCGAACAGCTTGTCCGGCGTGCGGTGCGCGGAGACCACCTCCTGCTCGTACGAGACGCCGAGCTCGTCGAGCGTCTCCGCCACGTGCCGCATTGTCTCCCAGTCGGAGCGGGAGCCCATGATGATCCCGACAAGGGGAGCACCGGCCATCGGCGCCACCTTACTTCGCTCGGGACTTCTTCAGGAGCTGCGCCGACACGGAACGCGCAGCCTTGCGCAACTCCACATCCTCCTCGTCGTCGTCGGCGATCCCGTCGAGGATCTGGATCGTGGCGGGCTGAGGTGTGCCGTTGCGCAGACACACGACCGCCAAGCGGCGCACGGCGACATTGGGGTCGCGCGCGGCGAGCTCGTGGAGGAGCGGGCGGAACGCGTTGACGTCGCCCGGATGCGTACGGGACAGGCCTTCGAGCGCGATCAGTGCCGAGCCACGCGCAGCGGGGCTCTCGTCCTCCAGACCCCGCCGGAGGAGCTCGAGCTTCTGCCGGAAGCGGAACTGCGCGATCGCCCGATAGGCCTGTGCCCGCACCCGGTAGTCCGCGTTGCGTGCGTCGGCCTCGATCTCCTCGTCCCACTGCGAGCGCAGGGTCGCGAGCGCGCGCTCGTCGCCGGCCTGCGCGAGAGCGTCCGCCTCGGCAGCCGCCTCGGCAAGCGTCATCGAAGCTCGGAGAGGGAGCGTGGCCCGGGACCCGTATAGCTGGCCGCCGGCCGGATGAGGCGCGCAACGCGCTTCTGCTCGAGGATGTGAGCCGACCAGCCGGCGACGCGAGCGCACGCGAACATGGCCGGAGTCAGCTTGGCCGGAATGTCGGCGACGTCCAGGACGACTGCCGCCCAGTACTCGACGTTCGTCGCGAGCACGCGGTCAGGCGAGCGCTTCTGGAGCGCCGCGAGCGCTGCCTCCTCGAGCTCCTTCGCAGTCTCGACGCGCTGCGAGCCGAGCTCCTCGGCCGTGCGTCGCAACAACCGTGCGCGCGGATCCTCGGCGCGGTAGACGCGGTGGCCGAAGCCCATGATCCGGTCGCCGCGCCCGAGCAGATCGTCGACGTAGCGTTCGGCGTCGCCCATCGCGGCGACCTCGTCGATCATCGGGATGACGTGGGCGGGCGCGCCCCCGTGCAACGGCCCAGAGAGCGTCCCGATCGCGGCCGAGAGACAGGCGCCGGCGTCTGCGCCGGTCGACGCCGCCACGCGGGCGGTGAAGGTCGACGCGTTGAGCCCGTGCTCGGCCGTGCAGATCCAGTACGTGTCGATCGCCTTGACGTGGCCGGGATCCGCCTCGCCTCGCCAGCGCAGCAGGAACTTCGCCGCGGCCGAGTCGCCGGCAGCCACGACGTCGTCGGGCACCGAGTCGGCGTGCCCGTCGGCGACCCGCGCCGAACGGGCGACGATGCCCATCACCTGCGCGGAGAGGCGCGCGACGTCGTCCCGCGCCTGGTCGTCCGAGATCTCCGTCAGCTTTCCGAGGTCCCAGGCGCCGGACAACCTGGCGATCTCGGCCTGGGCATCCGACGGTGCGTTCCCGGTCAGGGACGGCGGCTCGTACGGGTCGGGCTCCGGCATACCAGGCTCGAGACTCTCGTCGACGAGAAGCCCCCAGACCTGCTCGTAGTGGACGTTGCCGACGAGCTCCTCGATGTCGACGCCGCGATAGCGGAGGGCGCCGCCCTCGCGGTCGGGCTCGGCGATCTCCGTCTCTACCGCGACGACGCCCTCGAGCCCCGGCTTGAAATCGACGGCTTCGCTCATCCGACAGGACGCTACCTAACCGGGAACCACTCAGAACTTCGAGGCGACATCCACGCGCGGCCACGGAGCGGTCGCCTTCAAGGGTTTTCCACGGTCGAGGTTCGCGCGAGCGAACGTCGATCTGCGGAAGACCTCAGCTACGATCGTCCGCGGCCATGGCCCATCGCGTCACCCTCATTCCCGGCGACGGGACCGGGCCCGAGCTCACGGAGGCCACGCGCCGCGTCCTCGAGGCCACTGGCGTCGCCTTCGAGTGGGACGTTCGCCACGCAGGCGTGGACGTCATGGAGGAAGCGGGAACGCCGCTCCCCGACGAGACTCTCGCGTCGGTTAAGGCGAACGGCATCGCGCTCAAGGGCCCGATCACGACCCCCATCGGAACCGGCTTCCGCTCCGTCAACGTCGCGCTGCGCCACGAGCTGGAGCTCTACGCCTGCCTGCGCCCGTGCAAGTCGTACGCGGGCGTGCGCTCGCGGTACGACGACGTCGACATCGTCATCGTCCGCGAGAACACCGAGGACCTCTACGCGGGCATCGAGTACGAGGCCGGCACGGAGACCGCGGAGCAGGTCATCTCGATGCTCAACGGCCTGCAGGCGAAGCAGATCGCAGCGGGCTCCGGGATCTCGGTGAAGCCGATCAGTGCGTCGGGTTCCGAGCGGATCATCCGCTTCGCCTTCGAGTACGCGCGGACGCACGGCCGGCGCGAGGTCGCGGGCATCACGAAGGCGAACATCATGAAGTTCACGGACGGGCTCTTCCTCTCGGTCTTCCGCGAGGTCGCCGCCGACTACCCGGACATCGAAGCGCGCGAGGTACTCGTCGACGCGCTCACGATGCAGCTCGTGCAGCGCCCGGAGGAGTTCGACGTGCTCGTGCTGCCGAACCTCTACGGCGACATCGTCAGCGACTTGACCGCCGGCCTGGTCGGAGGGCTCGGCGTCGCGCCGGGGGCGAACATCGGCGAGAGCGCCGCGGTCTTCGAGGCGACGCACGGCTCCGCACCCAAGTACAAGGGCCAGAACAAGGTCAACCCCACGGCGATGATCCTCTCCGGCAAGCTCATGCTCGACCACCTCGGCGAGCGCGACGCCGCGGAGCGCCTCGAGGCCGCCGTCGCTGCCGTCATCGCCGCCGGCGAGCGGGTGACCTACGACCTCAAGCCGACGCGCGACGATCCGACGGCCGTCGGCACCTCTGAATACGCAGACGCGATCATCGAAAGGCTGACTGGTACATGAGAAAGAAGATCACCGTCGTCGGCGCCGGGAACGTGGGCGCGACCTGCGCCCAGGAGCTGGCGCGCCGCGACTACGCCGACGTCGTCCTCGTCGACATCATCCCGAACTTCCCGCAGGGCAAGGCGCTCGACATCAACCAGGCTGCCGCCGTTCTCGGCTACGAGCCCGTCATGGTGGGCTCGAACGGCTACGAGGAGACGGCCGGCTCCGACGTCATCGTCATCACCGCCGGCAAGCCGCGCTCGCCCGGGATGAGCCGAGACGACCTCGTGCAGACGAACGAGGCGATCGTCTCGGCGGTGACGAAGGAGGCGATCAAGCACTCGCCCGACGCGATCGTCGTCGTCGTCTCGAACCCGCTCGACGCGATGTGCCATGTCGCGAAGGCGACCTCGCGCTGGAAGAAGCATCGCGTCGTCGGGATGGCCGGGATCCTCGACACAGCTCGCTTCTCGACCTTCATCGCGCAGGAGCTGGACGTCTCGGTGAAGGACGTGACCGCGGTCGTCCTCGGCGGACATGGCGACCAGATGGTGCCGGTGGTGTCGGCGACGAACGTCGGTGGCATCCCGCTCCCCGAGCTCCTTCCGAAGGGGAAGATCACCAAGCTCGTGGAGCGGACGAAGTTCGGAGGCGGCGAGCTCGTCCAGCTCCTCGGAACCTCGGCGTGGTACGCACCCGGCGCAGCGGCGGCGCAGATGGTCGACTCGATCTGCCTCGACGAGAAGCGGGTTCTTCCGTGCACCGCCTACCTGGAGGGCGAGTACGGGATCAACGGTCTCTACATGGGAGTCCCCGTGAAGCTCGGCGCGGGCGGTGTCGAGGAGATCGTGAGGCTCAAGCTCACAGCCGACGAGAAGAAGATGCTCAAGGCGTCCGCGGCCGCAGTGCGCGAGGTCGTGGGCGTCCTCAAGAAGAAATAGGCGTGGATCTCGGGCTGAGGGGGCGCACGGCGATCGTCTGCGGCGCCTCGTCCGGCATCGGGCTCGGCATCGCAGAGTCGCTCGCCGGCGAGGGCGCGAACGTCGTGATGTTCGCGCGCCGGAAGGATCTCCTCGAGGAGCAGGCAGCGCGCATCGGCGGCGTACCCGTCGCCGGGGACGTCACGAGCGAGGACGACCTCGAGCGAGTCGTCGCGATCGCAGTCGACCGCTTCGGTGGCGTCGACATCGTGGTGCACAACTCCGGCGGCCCGCAGCCTTCGTCCGCGTCGCAGCTCGACGCCGAGAAGGTGCGAGCCGCAGTCGACCTCCTGCTCGTCTCCATCGTGCGGCTGACGAGGCTCTGCCTCCCCCACCTCGAGCGCAGCCCGGCCGGTCGCATCGTCGCCGTCACGTCGTCGACGGTGCGCGAGCCGATCGACAACCTCGCGCTCTCGAACTCGATCCGGCCTGGAATCGTCGGCTGGTCGAAGTCGCTCGCCCGAGAGCTCGGGCCGAAGGGGATCACGGTGAACTGCATCGCGCCGGGCCGCATCGACACGGCACGAATCCGGGAGGTGTACCCCGACGGCCCGACGGCGGACGATCTCGCGACGATCCCGCTCGGGCGTCTCGGCACGACGCGCGAGGTCGGAGACGTGGTCGCGTTCCTGTGCTCCGAACGCGCGTCGTACGTGAGCGGGTCGGTGGTGCTCGCCGACGGCGCGCTCACTCGAGGGCTCTAGCCACATGGCGCGCCTGTCGGGTGCCGCTCTCGTCCTCGGCCTGCTCGGGGTCGTCACGGCGTTCCTTCTCTGGTGGCTCCCCGCCGACGACTACCTGTTCGTCCCCGACCGTGCCAAACCGCTCGCGGGCAAGGTCGAGGTGGAGGGCGGCAGGCCGAGCGCCGACGGGGGTGTGTACTACGTCGACCTCTACGTCCGCCGCATTCGCCGACTCGAGCAGTTGCTTCCCTTCACGCGACCCGAGGGGTCGACGAAGGTGTCCGCGGAGGTGCTGGCGCCGAACGACGAGACCGACGAGGAGCGCCGTCGGCAGAACGCCGAGGACATGGAGCGCTCCGAGGAAGTCGCATCGGCGGTGGCACTTCGCCAGCTCGGCTACGACGTGACGGCGAAGCCGAACGGGGTGATCGTCACGAGCATCTCGCCCGACGTGCCCGCCGCTCGCGTACTCGAGGTCAACGACGTGATCGTGGTGGCCGGCGGGACACCCGTGCGCACGCCGCAGCAACTCCGGGCGGAGATCGAGAAGCTCGAACCCGGCGACGAGCTCGAGCTCCGCGTCCGCCGAGGGTCGGAGACGGTCGACGTGGTCGTCCGGACGGTCGCCAACCCGCAGGACGACTCCCGCGCCGTCGTCGGGATCCTCATCGAGCAGGACGCCGACATCGAGCTACCGATCGACGTCGACATCGATCTCGGTCGCGTCGGCGGCCCGTCCGCGGGCCTCCCTTTCGCGCTCGAGATCGTTCGTCAGCTCGGAGACGACATCACCGGTGGCTGCCGCATCGCCGCCACCGGCGCGCTCGCTCTCGACGGCACGGTGATCCCGATCGGCGGCGTGAGACAGAAGACGATCGGGGCACGCCGCGCCGATGTGGATTTCTTCCTCGTCCCGGCCGAGCAGAATGCCGCGGAGGCGCAGCGCTACGCGGATGACCTTCGCGTCATCCCTGTGGAGACTTTTCAACAGGCGTTGCGGAAGCTGGCAACGGAAGACAAGAATTGTTGATTTTGCAGGGCTTTCGTCGCGCCTGACAACAGGCGCAATTTGCGGCCAATTCATCCCGGCGGGGGTTGTCCCTCTCGTGGCGCCTCGCCAGAATGCTGGCTGGTCGTGAGGGGCGACCGACGATCAAGATGGCGGCGAAGAAGCGAACAGACCTCACCTGCGACGACTGCTACTTCCGGCGTTCGGGGCTCTGCGCCCTGGCAGGAGACGTCCCCTGTCCGACCTTTCGGAAGGCGACCGCAGGCTCGCTGACGCCTCCACCGCAGCCGCGGCTCGTCCCGAGAACGCTCGAGCCGGTGCCTGTCGGCCACGCCGCCTAGGATCACCCAATGGCGACGCAAGAGCCACCCCGCGTACCCGCCGCGGCGAAGGAGACGCCCTGGCGGCTGATCGCCTTCGGCGCCCTCGCCGTCTACGCAATCCTCATCGTTCTCTTCAATCGCAAAGAGGTCGAGGTGAGCTTCGTGTTCTTCACGGCCCAGATCTCGCTGCTCGTCCTCATCCTGCTGTGCGTCGGTCTGGGCTTTGCCGCGGGCTACCTCTTCGACAGCTTGCGCAAGCGCCGGAAGGGGAGCTCAGCGTAGAAGCGCGAGCAGCCGCTCGACGCCCTCGGCAATCCGCTCAGGAGTCTCGTAGCTGAAGGCAAGACGAGCGGAGCTCGTACCTCGACCGGAGCCGCGCGGAAAGAAGCCCGGCCCCGTGACGACTGCCACCCCGACGTCGTCGCCCCGGCGTGCGAGGTCGTCGACGTCCACGCCCGGAAGGTCGAGCCAGACGAAATACCCGCCCTCGGGCGTGCTCCACGACGCGTCGTGCGGAGCGTGTTCCGCAAGCGCCGCGAGCATGGCGTCGCGGCGAGTGCGCAATTCGCCGCGCACGTGCTCCAGATTGGAGTCGAAGCGCTCACGTCGGATGAACTCCCACACGATCGCCTCCGGCAGGAACGGCGGCGAGATGTACGTGGACACCGCGCGCTCCTCGAAGGACGCCGCCTCACCGGCCGGCAGCACGAAGTAGCCGGTGCGAACGCCGGGAGCGACCGTCTTCGAGAACGACGACGTGTACGTGACCAGCGCCCCGCCTTCCAGCTCGAGCAGGCTCGGTGGCCGCTCGCCTTCGAAGCGGACGAGCCCGTATGGGTCGTCCTCGAGCACCGGGAGGTCGTGTGCGCGCGCGACCTCGACAAGCTGCGAGCGGCGGTCGCTCGACAGAGTGCGGCCGCTCGGATTCTGGAACGTCGGGATCGTGTACAGAAACGACGGCGGGTCGGCCCGGCTCGCCAGCTCTGCCGCGAGCGCATCCGGATCGAGGCCTTCGTCGTCCATCGACAGAGCGACGATCTCGACGCCTTCGCGTGCAAGCACTTTGAGCGGCCGGTCGTAGCTCGGCGCCTCGACGAGGACGCGGCCCGGCCGGCGGGCGAGCTGCTCTGCGACATGGAAGACGAATCCCTGGAGCCCGCCGACGGTCAGCACGACGCGCTCCGTGGCGACGGCGTGGCGCTGTGCGATCCACTGCCTCAGCGGCGCATAGCCGCCACCCGGCCCGTAGGAGAACACGGCGGCGCCGTCTCGTCGAGCGACTTCGAGCGCGCAGTCGGCGAGCTCGTCGGCCGGAATCAGCTCGGGAGCAGGCGCACCGCGGGCGAAGGAGATCGGTGCACCGGACACCCCGGCGAGCCTAGACGAAGTAGGTGTCGTCGTCGGAGTACGCCGGCACGCAGCAGCAGAGAAGCCGCGCGCCGTCCGGCCCGGCGGTCAGCTCGTGCCAGGACCCCGGCACGATGAGGACCGCGTCGCCCTGGCTCACGTCACGCGCCTCGCCGTCGACCTCGAGCAACCCGCCCCCTTCGACGATCAGGTAGATCTCCTCGCTCGCCGCGTGGTAGTGCCGCTGCGTCGACTGCCCGGGAGCGAGCGTCGCCTCCGCGAGGCTCTGGCGCCCGGTGTGCAGGTACTCGCGGATCGTGGATCCGTCCTTCGTCACGAACGGAATCGCATCTCGCTCACGGTTGCGGAGCTCCACGCTGCGACTCTAACGGCGGCGCGGCGCCCCGATTCGAGCGCACACGTGCCCCAGGGGATCCCCGAGACCCCTGCGGTCAGGGTATCGCCGAATCGTTCGCAACTGGGTCGCGAGATCGCGCCGACTCTGTACGCGAGTCCGCCTGCCAGCCTGCCCGGGCGGAGCGCCCGCACCGATGCGTCGCAGAACGCGCGCCTGCGCGCGCCCCTAGACGCCAGCGATCTCGGCGACGATCTGGGCGGTTTCGGTCGGCGTCGTGCCGACCCGGATGCCCCGCGCTTCGAGCGCATCCTTCTTCGCCTGCGCCGTACCGGCCGAGCCCGAGATGATCGCTCCCGCGTGGCCCATCGTCTTGCCGGGGGGCGCGGTGAACCCTGCGATGTACGCGACGACCGGCTTCGTCATCTCCGCCTCGATGAACGCGGCGGCTTTCTCCTCCTCGTCACCACCGATCTCGCCGACCATCACGACCTGCTCGGTTTGCGGATCGGCCTCGAACAGCGCGAGCATGTCGAGGAACGAGGAGCCCACGATCGGATCCCCGCCGATCCCGACGATCGTCGAGTTCCCGAGCCCGAGCTGCGTCAGCTCGTGCCCGATCTGATACGTCAGCGTGCCGGAACGAGAGACGAGACCGACGGACCCCTCGCGGAAGATCTCCGCCGGGATGATCCCCACGTTGGCCTTACCCGGAGAGAGCGCGCCCGGGCAGTTCGGCCCGATGACACGCACGCCAGCGCCTTCGACGAAAGCGTGAATCCGGAGCATCTCGTGTGCGGGAACGCCCTCCGTGATGCAGATCACGGTGTCGATCCCGGCCGCGATCGACTCGTACATCGCATCCGCGGCGAACGGCGCCGGGACGAAGACCATCGCCGCGTTCGCGCCGGCGTGGCCGACAGCTTCGGCAACCGTGTCGTAGACGGGGATGCCTTCGACGTCCTGGCCGCCCTTCCCGGGTGTGACGCCCGCCACGACATCGGTGCCGTGCGAGCGGTTGCGGAGCCCGTGGAACCGGCCCTCCGAGCCGGTCAGCCCCTGGACGACGAGCCGTGTGTCGCGGTCGACGAGGATCGCCATCAGGCCGCCAGTTCCACCGCGCGACGCGCACCGTCGAGCATGGTCGCCTCCGCGTGAAGGTTCGGGAGCGCAGCCTCACCGAGGATGCGGCGACCCTCCTCTGCGTTCGTCCCGTCGAGCCGAACGACGATCGGCTGCTCGAGCCCCATCTGGCCGACAGCCCGGAGGATGCCGCGCGCGACCTCGTCACACCGGGTGATCCCGCCGAAGATGTTGAAGAAGATCGACCTCACCTGCGTATCGCTCGTGATCACCTCGAGGGCGTCGACGACACCCTGCGCGTCGCCTCCCCCACCCAGATCGCAGAAGTTGGCCGGCCGCCCGCCGACGAAGGTGACGACGTCGACCGTCGACATGGTCAATCCGGCGCCGTTGCCGAGCACGCCGACCTCGCCGTCGAGCTTCACGTACGTGACGCCCTTCTCCCGCGCGAGCACCTCCAGCGGATCCGTACCTGCGACGTCGCGCAGTTCGGCGATGTCGGGATGCCGGTAGAGCGCGTTGTCGTCGACCGTGAACTTCGAGTCGAGCGCGCGCACCTCTCCGTCCGGCGTCACGATGAGCGGGTTGATCTCGCAGAGCATCGCGTCGGTTCCCACGAACGCCTCGTACAGCTTCTGGACGATCGCCGCGATCTGCTTCTGCTCGCCGGGATCGCCCACGCCTGCCCCGTACACGAGCCGCCGCGCATGCCAAGGGTGGCAGCCCTCGAGTGGGTCGACGTGCAGCTTGACGAGTGCCTCCGGGCTCTTCTCCGCGACCTCCTCGATGTCAATCCCGCCCTGCGTCGTGAACATGAAGAGGGGCTTCTTCGCGCTGCGGTCGAACGTCAACGAGAGGTAGTACTCGCGCGCGATGTCCGATGCGCGCTCGATCCAGACCTTCCCGACCGTATGACCCCGGATGTCCATCCCGAGGATCTCGCCCGCGCGCGCCTCGGCCTCGTCCGGGCTCTCGGCGAGCCTGATGCCTCCAGCCTTGCCGCGGCCGCCGATCAGGACCTGGGCCTTGACCACCACCGTGCCGCCGATCCGCTCGGCCGCTGCACATGCCTCGGCGGGACTCGTCGCAAGGAGTCCTTCCGAGACCGGGATGCCGAAGCGGCGGAAGAGCTCCTTGCCCTGGTACTCGTGCAGGTCCAAAGCGCGCGCGAGTCTACCGCCTGGAGCCGGAGGGTCAGGCGTTCGGGTGTGCGAGCATGGCCGCTGCATGAGCCGCACCTCCGTCATCGTCCTCATCGCTCTCGGCGCGACTTTCGCCGGGTTCGTACTCGCTTCGAACGCCCAGCGCCTGGGCGGCGACGAGCCGGAGACAACACCGAGTGTCGCCGCCGGGCCGCAGTCGGCCAGGCTCGACTGGAGCGAGACCTACGGCTCTGGCAGCGAGCGTCTGGTCTTCACGGTCGACGAGCTCGAGGTCACGACAACCGGCTGGTCGGCGCGCATCGGGATCGACAACGAGTCGTCAGTGGGCTGGGAGCTCGCTCCGAACGCGACGCCCGAGGGCACGTTCGGGCTCCAGCTCTTCGAGACGGGCGACCAGGACGAGCTCGAACGCCGCAACCAGGATGGAACGCTTCCCGCGGTTCGTGCGGCCGAGCGCTACGAGCCTGAGCTCCCCAAGCTCCTCGAGCCGGACGCCTCCTGGAGCGGCACCATCTCGGCCCGCGGCGCGCTCGCGGCGGGCGCGTTCGTGCGCGTCGTCTTCGGAACGCTCGTCGCCGTCGGAAAGCCTCCGGATGAGCTCTCCGAGACGCTCATCTGGATCACGGACAACGCCTACGAGCTGAAGACCTAGCCGCTCAGACGAGACGCGCGCGGAACGCGTCCTGGGGCTCGGGCGCCGCGCCGCAGCTCGCAGGCAGCGTCGGGCCCGGGAGGCGCTCGACCTCGACGGCGAAGAGCCGCCCGTCCGCACTCCCGAGCTCCACGCGGGCGTCGTCCTCGGACCGGAGGGTGAGGTCGTGGACGTCGGACAGTCCCGCTGTCCCTCGAACCACAGCCTCGGCCGCCTGGACGTGCGCCGGGTACGTCGTGCGACCGCGATAGTGGGGAAGCGAGATCCGCCCGTCGCACGCGTCGCCGACGACGCTCGCGGCGTCTTCTCGCGCTATCCGGCCGAGCTGGATCCCGGACGGGAGGACGAGGACGTTCGCCGCGAAGCGATGCCCGCCTTGGTGGGACGAGATCCACAGGGACTCGCCGGGAACGTGCGCAGCGAGCTCGGCGTGGACGACGTTGCCCCGAAGCGCGCAGCACGCATCCCGCGTCCCGTGGCCGCACACGAGCACGAGCGGCGCGTCGAACGGCTCGCCGTCGCGCGCGAGATCGACGCCTGCGAGCTCCTCGAGCCCTCCGAGCTCGATCCGGCGCGTGCTCGACGCCGTCTCGGTCGAGTGGACGACGAATACCAGGCGCTCGCCGCGCACTGCGCGCGGTGTCCTGATGAAGAGGAGCCGGGAGGAGGGCGTGTTGTCGAGCCAGGAGCGCAGCGACTCACTTCCCGGCTCACCCTCGGCAAGCGCCGCGGATACATCCCGAGGCCACGTTCCGCGGCGCTCGACGAGCAGCCAGTTCGCGACCGTTACAGCCGTGCCCGCAAGTTGCTCGCCCGCAGCGGCGGACGCGTCTGCACAGCGCGCAGGCGTCACGCGTCGCCGATCACGCAGACGACATCGCCTTGCGCGACCTGGTCGCCCGGAGCGACGCGTACCTCGGCGACGACGCCGTCGCGGTGCGCGACGAGCTCGTTCTCCATCTTCATCGCCTCGACCACGCAGACGAGATCACCTGCCGTGATCGCGGCGCCGTCCGCCACAGCCACGGAGAGGACCGTGCCCTGCATGGGGCTGACGACAGCTCCGGTCGATTCGCCGCCGATGCCCTTGCTGCGCGAGCGGTGCCGGCGGGCGAGCTCGACCCACGGTGGCTCAGGGGCGTGCAGTCGCACCTCGTGGCGGCGGCCGTCCAGCTCGAGCGTGACGACCCGCGCACGCACGCGACCGTCGAGCGGGGCCGCCGAAGCCGCCGTCGACCGCCCGCTCTCGTCAAGTTGCTGCGCTCGGTGGGCGAGCTCCTCGGACTCGACGACGCCGTGACACGTCTCGCCCGCGACGAAGCAGGGCGACTCGAGAAGCACGCGATGGAAGCCGAGCAGCGTGGTCGGCCCCTCGACGACGAACTCCTCGAGCGCGCGCAACATGCGCCGGCGCGCATGCTCGCGATCGACGTCATGGACGACGAGCTTCGCGACGAGCGGATCGTAGAGGTCGGAGATCTCGTCGCCGGCACGTACGCCGGAGTCGACCCGAACCCCGATCCCGCCGGGCTCCCGGTAGGCCGTGATCCGCCCAGGTGCAGGGAGGAAGCCGCGCGAGACATCCTCCGCATTGATCCGACACTCGATGGCGTGCCCTCGCATACCGACGTCGGCCTGCTGGATCGAGAGCGGCTCGCCCGAGGCGATCCGGATCTGCTCGCGGACGATGTCGATCCCGGTGACCGCCTCCGTCACCGTGTGCTCGACCTGCACGCGCGTGTTCATCTC
>Ga0075343_1000039_pt1 | contig 29513 bp, 22 predicted proteins | sample RushOxbow_ThreeS_2_FD_120072 | JGI IMG/M metagenome (GOLD analysis project Ga0075343, IMG submission 120072) | Natural and restored wetland microbial communities from the San Francisco Bay, California, USA, that impact long-term carbon... | ecosystem: Environmental > Terrestrial > Soil >...
CGCGGACCTTCGAAGGGCGGGATCCGCTACCACCCCGACGTCACGATCGACGAGGTCAAGGCGCTCGCCATGTGGATGACCTGGAAGTGCGCGCTCATGGGTCTCCCGTTCGGCGGCGCGAAGGGTGGGGTCGTCTGCAACCCGAAGACGCTCTCGAGCGGTGAGCTCGAACGGATGACGCGCCGCTACACGAGCGAGATCATCAACGACATCGGCCCCGAGCGGGACATCCCGGCGCCCGACGTCGGCACGGACGGCCGCGTCATGGCCTGGATCTTCGACACCTACTCAATGAACAAGGGGTACTCCGTGCTGGGCGTCGTCACGGGAAAGCCGCTCGCTGTCGGCGGTTCGCTCGGACGCGAGGAGGCGACCGCGCGCGGCAGCCTGTACTGCATCCAGGCGCTCTCGACGAAACAGGGTCGGCGCATGAGCGAGTACGCGATCGCGATCCAGGGCTTCGGCAACGTCGGCGCGAACCTCGCGCGGCTGCTCCACACGGCGGGCGTGAAGGTGGTGGCGGTGTCGGACTCCACGGGCGGCGTCTACAACGCCGCCGGACTCGACATCCCGGCGGCCCTCGCGCACAAGGGCGAGCACGGCACGCTGACCGGCCTGGCGAGCGCCGAGGCCGTCACCAACGAGGAGCTCATCGAGCTGCCGTGTGACGTGTTCGCGCCGTGCGCGCTCGAGCAGGTCGTCACGGAGGCGAACGCGGACCGCGTGAAGGCGAAGGTGATCTGCGAAGGCGCGAATGGTCCGGTCACGCCGGCGGCCGACGCGATTCTCGAGGACCGCGGCATTCTCGTCCTGCCGGACGTGCTCGCGAACGCCGGGGGCGTCGTCGTCTCGTACTTCGAGTGGGTGCAGGGCCTGCAGGAGTACTTCTGGCACGAGGACGAGGTGAACGCGAAGCTCCACGACATCGTGGCGCGCGCGTTCGAGGAGGCGTGGCACACGCGAGAGAGCATCGGGATGAGCCTCCGGATGGCGTCGTACGGGCTCGCAGTGCAGCGCGTCGCCGAGGCGACGACGACGCGCGGGTTGTATCCGTAGAGCGGCCTCGGGTCACCCTCTTCCACGCGGCTGACTGCAGCCTGTGCGTGCGTGCGCTCGAGGTCGTGCGCGAGGTTCTCGGGGACGAGTCGTTCGAGCTCGTGGACATCGGCGGGGTCGACGAGCTCGAAGCGCGCTACCGCGAGCTCCTGCCGGTCGTCGAGATCGACGGCGTGATCGCATTCACCTACTTCGTCCAACCGGACTCGTTGCGCGAGCGGCTGCGACCGGTTCCCCCGGCGGCCGCGGAGGAGCCGTAGGCAGAATCGTGACGCTTTGTCACAAACTACGCACAGGGGGAGCCGGTGACCGAACGCCTGACCGTGGGAGTCGCAGCTCGCCTGAGCCGGTACCTGCAGGTGCTGACCCAGGCGCGCAAGATGGGCAAGGAGCGGATCTCGTCGCAGGAGATCGCGGAGTACACGAACATCAATCCGACGCAGATCAGGCGTGACCTCTCGGCGTTCGGGAAGTTCGGCAAGCGGGGCGTCGGGTACCGCACGGAGGCGTTGCTCGAGGAGATCAGGCAGATCCTGCGGACGCAGGGGCAGCACAACATCGCACTCGTCGGAGCCGGGCGACTCGGCAGCGCGATCGCCAGCTCGCCGATCTTCGCCGAGCATGGCATCACCATCGCGGCCGTCCTCGATATCGACCCCGAGAAGGTCGGCGAGCGTGTCGGCGACCTGACCGTCAGCTCGATCGCCGACGTCGGCGAGATCGCGCGCGAGCGGAACATCATCGTCGGCGTGATCGCCGTGCCGGCGGACTCGGCGCAGAATGCCGCGGACGCGCTGATCGATGCGGGCGCGAAGATCATCTTCAACTACTCCGAGGCGTTGCTCGACGTCCCCGCCGACGTGAACGTGCATACCTCGAACCCCGCGGTCGACCTGCTGTACGCCCTGTACTTCCACCTGGCATGAGGAGCGGGCGAGGCATGCCTCGCCCCGACGGATCAGGATGAGCCGGTGAGGATCCTCCTCTGGCACGGCTACCTGCTGGGCGGCACCGGGTCGAACGTCTACACGCGGCAGCTCGCGCGCGAGTGGTCTCGCGCGGGGCACGACGTCACCGTGGTGTGCCAGGAGCCGCATCCCGAGCGGTACGACCTCGGCGCGCACGTCATCAGGCCGGACGTCGACGGGCTCCTGCCGGTGTTCGTCCTCGACCACTACGACGGCTATCGCGTCGAGCTCCTGCAGGACTGCCCACGACCCGAGCTCGACGCCTGGGTCGAAGTGAACGCCGCTGCGCTGCGCGGTCTCCTGCCGGCGGATCTCCTGCTGTGCAATCACGTGCTCCTCGGCGGAGCGGTCGGGCTCGCGGCGGGGGCGCCGTACTCGGTGAAGGCCCACGGATCCGAGCTCGAATACTCGATGCGAGGACGACCGGAGCTCGAGCAATGGGGACGTGAGGTGCTCGGTCCGGCGCGAGCCGTGTACGTCGGGTCCGCCCACGTCCGCCAGGTCGTCGAGGAGGTGTGCGGCCACGTCGATCGTGTGCACGAGGTGCCCCCGGGCGTCGACGTCGACCAGTGGCGTCCCGAGGCGCGAGACACGGCCCTCGAAGGACTGCTCGCCGAGGCGAGGCGCGATCCGGCGAATCCGGGCAACGCGAACGAGCGGCTGCCCGACGAGGGCAACGAGCAGCGCCTCGCGTCGTTTCTCGGCGGAGATGAGCCCACCGTCGAGTACTTCGGGAAGCTCCTGCACAACAAGGGCGTGCACGTTCTCCTCGAGGCGCTGAAGGGAGTCGACGCGCGCGCAGTGATCGTGGGCTTCGGCGACCACCGCGCAGAGCTCGAAGCGCTGGCGCCCGCGCGGACGCTGTTCACCGGCCCGCTCGAGCACCGCCACCTCCGCCACCTGCTCGCGCTTGCGGACGCCTGTGTCGTGCCGTCGATCTTCCCGGAGGCGTTCGGGATGGTCGCCGCCGAAGCCGCGGCAGCAGGTTGTCCGCCGCTCGTCGCCCGCCACTCCGGCCTCGCCGAGGTGGCGGAGGGGCTCGAGCAGGAGTACCCGCCACGCCTGCGACACCTCGCGGCCTTCGACTCGGGCGCCGCCGCCGATCTACGCGGCAAGCTCGTGGAGCTGCTTGGCCTCTCGGCCGAGGATCGAGCCGCGATCCGAGGTGCGGCCCGGTGCGCGGCCGTCGAGCGCTGGAGCTGGGAGAGCGTCGCCGAGCGACTGCTCGCTGTCGGCACGAACTAGTTGCTTTCGGCACATCCGTGAGCGAAGATCGAGCATCAGCCGACCGTCCCGCCGCCGCACCCTTGGAGCGGCCATTGCGGCCGTAGTCTCCGGCGCCGCGGTCACAGCATTCGTACTCGTGAACGGAGCCGAGCAGGCCGCCGTCGAGGGCGACATGATCGCGTTCAGCTGCCGCGAGAAGGCGAATCCGTGGTACGCGATCTGCCTCGCGCGAAGTGATGGACGCGACCGGCGCGTCGTCACCGTCCGTGTGGCGGCCACGGACCCGACGTGGTCTCCGGACGGCCGCACGATCGCGTTTACCCATCACGAGAGAGATGCCGAGTTCCGGCGTTTCACCGAAGACGGCATCTACGTCATGGACGCCGACGGGGGCGGTCTTCGCGCGCTGATCACGCAGCGCCCGGGGGAGTCGTCGTTCGATCCAGCGTGGTCGCCGGCAGGCGACTTCGTGGCGTTCCTTCGCAGCGACGTCGTCGCGAGCGACTCACCGGCGAGGCTCGGTCGGCTGGCGGTTGCCTCGGCGGACGGCTCGAACGTCCGGTACCTGGGAGGCGGTCTGGCGGCGGATCCAGACTGGTCACCCGACGGTCGAGCGATAGCGATCACGGTTCCGACGCTTCGGGCCGAAGTACCGACGCTGATGAACACGGACATCTACCTCGTCGACGTCGTGACCGGAAGACGACGTCCGCTCGTCGTGACTCCCGATGTGTACGAGACCTCGCCTGCATGGTCACCCGACGGCTCGCGGCTCGCGTTCGCGCGCTGGCGGTCGACGACCCAGTTCGACGGCGAGGCGTCGATCCACGTCGTCGACGCGGATGGATCGGGCGTGCGCCAGGTTCTCGCCCACGAGCACTTTGCGAGCGGTCCGTTCAACCTGAGCTGGAGCCCCGATGGGAACGAGCTCGCGTTCGAGACCTCACCGTCGGTTCTCTGTGCCGCGATCTCCGTCGTCGCCGTCGACGCGGGCGCGGTGCGGCCGCTCACGACGTGCGTTCGGGAGTCCGGGTCGACGGTCTCGCCCTCCTGGCAGCCGGCGCCCGAGCTAGCCGACTGAGCCAAGACTTCAACTACTGTAGTGCGGCCGTGGGAGACGAACAGCGCCTCTCAGCCGACGAGCTGATCACCCTTGCGCGTGAGCAGTTCGAGGCCGCGACCGACTTCACCGTCGCTGTCGAGGAGGAGTTCGCGCTCGTCGATCCCGAGTCGCTCGACCTCACGAATCGCTTCGAGGACGTCCAGGCGGCGGCGCGCGGAACCTCGCTCGAGGACCACCTCGTGGGCGAGCTCATCGCGTCCGAGGTCGAGATCCGCACGGGGAAGCAGGAGTCGTTCGCCGACGTCCCCGCCGCGCTGGCCGAGCGACGCGGGCAGCTCCATGCGCTCGTCGAGCCGATGGGCCTCCGACTCGGGGCTACGGGCACGCACCCGTGGGCCGATTGGAAGGCGCAGCGCATCATCGACACGCCCCACTACCGCCGCAACGACGAGCTGTTGCGCTACGTCGTGTGGCGCAACAACACCTTCGGGCTCCACGTGCACGTCGCGATTCGTGGAGCCGATCGGGCCATCGCCGTCGTCGCCGGCCTACGCAACTTCCTGCCCGAGCTCCTCGCTTTGTCAGCCAGCTCGCCCTTCGTCGAGAGCGTGAACACGGGGCTCCACTCGGCCCGGACGCAGATCTTCACCCGCTTCTTCCCGCGCTGCGGCGTCCCCGACGCATTCTCGTCCTGGGCGGAGTACGAGAGCTTCGTCCGCTTCCTGTACGAGACGGACTCGATCACCGAGCACACGCAGCTGTGGTGGAGCGTTCGGCCGCACCTCGCGTTCCCGACGGTCGAGATCAGAATCTGCGACGGGCAGCCCGAGCTCGCCGAAGCGCAGTCACTCGCGGCGTTCGCCGCGTCGCTCGCGGCCCGCATCGCCCGCGCCTACGACGACGGCCGGCCGGTCGAGCCGCTGCCGCATCGGCTGATCGAGGAGAACATGTGGCGGGCGATCCGGTGGGGCCTCCCGGGTGAGCTCATCGACTTCGAGCGGGGCGAGTCGGTGCCCGCGCGGCAGCGGCTCGAGGAGCTCGTCGAGTGGGTGCAGCCGGTCGCCGAAGAGATCGGCGCCGCGCCGTACCTCGCCGTTCCGGAGCGCAACGCGGCGGAGCGGCAGATCGAGCGCTTCGAGGAGGGCGCGTCGCTCGAGGAGATCTACGCCGAGCAGCTCGCCGCGACGGTCGCCGTCGGTGGCTGACGACAGCGCTCTTCCGAGCGAGGACGAGCTCCGCGAGGCGCTCGACCGCGTCGGCGTGGCGGACATCCTGCTGAACGTCGCGTCCGCGGTCGCATCGATCGGCTTCCGGCGTGTGTCGACCGAGGCCCGCGACCTCGAGCAGGCCCGGCTCGCGATCGAGGCTCTGCGCGCACTCGAGCCCGTGCTGCGTGAAGGTGGGGTGGACGACACGATCGTCCGGGACCTCGAGCAGGCCCGCGCCAATCTCCAGCTGGCGTATGCGTCGGCTGTCGCCGCGCCCTCGGATTCGACCGTACGGGCCGAAGACGGCGAATAGTGGACGACGGTCGGTGCCCGGGCGGCTGCGACGCTTGTGATACATAATCCGCCGCGCCGAGTTACCTCGGCGTTCACTTTGTAACGGGCTGGAGAACCGGAGGACCATGGACTTCTTCGTAGATCACGCCGTCGGGTTCGCGCTTGCGTGCGCGGCCGTGGCGGTTCTGTACGGGCTGTATCTCACCTGGTGGCTGCTCAAGCAGCCGGCGGGCAACGAACGCATGCAGGAGATCGGCCGCGCCATTCAGGAGGGCGCGGCGGCGTACCTGCGCAAGCAGTACACGACGATCGCCGTCGTCGCCGTCGTGCCGTTCTTCCTCCTCGGCTTCTACGACAAGCTCGGCTGGGGAGCTGCGTTCGGCTTCCTCGTCGGTGCTGTCTTCTCCGCAGCGGCTGGGTTCATCGGCATGAACGTCGCCGTGCGCTCGAACGTCCGCACCGCCGAGGCCGCGCGCGAGGGCTTGCAGCCCGCGTTCAAGGTTGCATTCCGCGCCGGTTCGGTGACGGGCCTCCTCGTCGTCGGCCTCGGCCTGCTCGGGGTCGCCGGCTACTACTGGGTGCTCACCGATTGGATCGGCAACAGCCCGGAGTCGGCCGTCGACGACCTCATCGGCCTCGCCTTCGGGGGCTCGCTCATCTCCGTCTTCGCCCGACTCGGCGGCGGCATCTACACGAAGGCGGCGGACGTCGGCGCCGACCTCGTGGGGAAGATCGAGGCAGGCATCCCCGAGGACGATCCGCGCAACCCTGCCGTGATCGCCGACAACGTCGGCGACAACGTCGGCGACTGTGCCGGCATGGCGGCCGACCTCTTCGAGACGTATGCGGTCACCGCCGTGGCGGTGATGCTGCTCGGCATCAACTTCGCCGGTGAGGGGGTCGACCTCTGGCTGTACCCGCTGGCCCTCGGTGGCATCTCCATCCTCGCGTCCGTCATCGGCACGTTCTTTACCCGGGTCGGGAGCGGGTCGAACGCGATCATCAACGCGCTCTACCGCAGCGTCATCGTCGCGACGGTTCTGTCTGCGATCGGCTTCATCCCGGTCACGCAGGCCTTCGACGGCGGCGACTACAGCTTCTGGCAGCTGTACGGCTCGGCGCTCATCGGCCTCGCCGTGACGTTCCTGCTCGTCGCGATTACCGAGTACTACACGGGGACTCGCTGGAAGCCGGTGAAGGACATCGCCGAAGCCTCACAGACCGGCCACGCGACCAACATCATCTCGGGGCTCGCCGTCGGCATGCAAGCGACTGCGCTCCCCGTGATCGTGATCGCCACCGGTGTCGTCGGCGCGTATTACGCGGCCGGCGAGAGCCTGTACGGAATCGGCGTCGCGGTCATGGCGCAGCTCTCCATGGCGGGGCTCATCGTCGCTCTCGATGCGTACGGGCCCGTCACCGATAACGCGGGCGGGATCGCCGAGATGGCCGACCTGCCCGAGGCCGTCCGCGGGATCACCGACCCGCTCGACGCCGTCGGGAACACGACGAAGGCGGTCACGAAGGGTTACGCGATCGGCTCGGCCGGGCTCGCCGCTCTCATCCTCTTCGACGAGTACGTGCGCGGCCTCACCGACGACGGCATCGAGGCCGTCTTCTCTCTCGAGAATCCCTGGGTGATCGCGGGTCTCTTCATCGGCGGGCTCATGCCGTTCCTCTTCGCCTCAATGGCGATGCAGGCGGTCGGGCGCGTCGGCGGCCAGGTCGTGGAGGAGGTGCGCCGGCAGTTCCGCGAGGACGACGGGATCATGGCCGGGACGTCGCGGCCGGACTACTCGAAGGCCATCGGCATCGTCACGGGCTCCGCGATCAAGGAGATGCTGGCTCCGGCGCTCATTCCGGTGCTGATCCCGATCATCGTCGGGATCATCTCGGTCGAGATGCTCGGCGGCCTGCTGATCGGGACGATCGTCACCGGGCTCTTCCTCGCCATCGCCATGACGTCAGGCGGCGGTGCGTGGGACAACGCGAAGAAGACGATCGAGGACGGTCTCTATGGCGGGAAGGGCTCCGAGGCGCACGCCGCCGCGGTGACGGGCGATACGGTCGGCGATCCCTACAAGGACACGGCCGGTCCGGCGATCAACCCGATGATCAAGATCGCGAACATCGTCGCGATCCTCATGATCCCGCTGCTCGTCTCGATCCACGGGTAGGGACCAGGTCTGACATGACACGACGGGGGGCGGCGTTAAGCCGCCCCCCGTGTGTTGCAGGGACTTTTCGAGGTGAATAGGATCGGCCCGCTGATCGGGGCGGGCGAAGCCGTCAGGTCCCGGAACCAGTCGAAAGGGGAGAAGCACATATGAGATCGAGACTCACGAGAGGCCGCCGTGCGCTCGCGCGCACGATTGGTCTCACGACGGTCGCCGTAGTTGGAGTCCTCGCCGTAGGCTCGGCTGTGTCGGCGCAGACGACAGAGTCAGGTCCGGACAGAACGATCGGGCGCGAGCTCCCGGCTAGCGTCGCCGAGCTCAAGCTCGAGTCATCCGTCGCTGTAACCGACGGCGCCGGTCTGCTCGGACAGACTCCCGGCGCGCAATCCGGCAAGGTCGTTGTCCGACTCTCGTCCGAGTCGGGCGCCACTGCGCTCGCCAACGGACGCAGCGAGACCGCCGCTAAGGCGGCCGCTCGGGCACAGCAGGACGCGTTCATCGCACGCGTACAGGGCATCGACTCGGGCGCGCGCGTCGTCGCTCGCACGCAGATGGTGCTGAACGCGGTCTTCGTCGAGGTGGACGCGTCGAAGCTCGCAGACATCGCGAAGGACTCGGCCGTCGTGAGCATCAACCCGGTCGGTCAGTACGAGCTGGACCTCTCCGAGACCGTGCCGTACATCGGCGCGAAGGCGGTTCAGGACGCGAAGACCACGGGCAAGGGCATCAAGGTCGCCGTCCTCGACTCGGGCGTCGACTACACGCACACCGACCTCGGTGGCGCCGGTGCGGCTGCATACGCCGCGAACAATCCGACCATCATCGAGCCGGGGACGTTCCCGACTGCGAAGGTCAAGGGTGGGTACGACTTCGTCGGGAGCACGTGGCCCAACACGGCCGAGACCCCGGACCCGGATCCGCTCGATGACGGAGCGCTCACGGGCGGCGTCGGCACCGGCCACGGCACGCACGTCGCCGACATCATCGGCGGAAAGAAGGGCGTCGCTCCGGGCGTCGACGTCTACGCCGTCAAGGTGTGCTCGACCGTCAGCACGTCGTGCTCGGGGATCGCGCTCATCCAGGGCATGGAGTGGACGCTCGACCCGAACGGTGACGGCAAGCTCGACGACCGGATGCACATCATCAACATGTCGCTCGGCTCGTCGTATGGCCAGCCGTTCGACGACGATCTCTCGCTCGCCGTCGAGAACGCGACGAAGGTCGGCATCCTCACGGTGGCCTCCGCAGGCAACTCGGCGGACAAGCCGTACGCGGCGGGAACTCCGTCGTCGACGGACGCGGCGCTCTCCGTCGCGCAGACGGCTGTTCCGAGCGCTGTTCTCGCGCTCATGCAGATCCTGGCACCCGGAACACCGACGAGTGTCCCCGCAGTGTTCCAGCCCTGGTCAGTCCCACTGACGACCCTGATCGAGGGGCCGGTTCAGTACGGTGACGGTGCCGGCGGGAACCTGAACGGGTGTGCTGCTTTCGCGCCTGGTTCCCTCACCGGGAAGATCGTGCTCGTCGATCGAGGCGCGTGCAACTTCACGCTGAAGATCGTGAACATCGACGCCGCAGGCGGCGTTCTCGGCATCATCGGCCAGAACGCACCAGGTGACGCGTTCGAGGGCGGTGACGGTGGAGATCGTCCGATCACCATCCCTGCCTTCATGATCAGCCAGACGAACGCCAACCGGATCCGCGTCGGTGGCGTTGTCCGCTTCGACCCGGCAGTCGGCATTCCGCTGAGGGGAAGCATGGTCGGCTCGTCTTCACGCGGGCCGCAGCACGAGAGCACGCACCGCATCAAGCCCGAGATCGGCGCACCAGGCGCCTCCGTCTCGGCGATCGCCGGCACCGGCACAGGCACCGGGCCGTTCGGTGGCACATCGGGCGCAGCCCCGATGGTCAGCGGTTCGGCCGCGCTGGTTCTCGAGGCAACGGGTGGCGCGAAGGGCACACCGCAGGGTCGTCCTCCGGGCAACGCCATCGGTCTCGGCCTGACGCCGCTCGAGGTGAAGGCGCTGCTGATGAACAACGCCGAGACGAACATCATCTCGAACCCCCTCACCGGTTCTCTCGCCGAGATCACCAGGATCGGCGGCGGCGAGGTGCGTGTCGATCGGGCGGTCAAGGCTCCGATTGCCGCGTGGGTGGACGGTCAGTCGTCCGCGGCGCTCGGCTTCGGCTTCGTTGACGTCGACGACACGTGGTCGGCGGAGAAGACCGTGCGGATTCGCAACTACGCCGGCGGCGCTCCGCGCAACTACTCGATCACGCCGACGTTCCGCTTCGCCGGAGACGCCTCGAACGGCGCAGTCTCGGTGAGTGCTCCTGCGTCGGTGAACGTCATGCCCGGCCAGGGTCGTGAGACGACCTTCACGGTCAGGATGACGATCGACGGCTCGAAGCTGTCCGGGAACTCCATGAACTCGGGAAGCCAAGGGGCCAATCCGGCTGCGCTCACGGCGAACGAGTACGACGGCTACCTGAAGCTGGAGCACAACGGTCACGTGGTCAATATCCCGTGGCACGTGCTTCCGCGGAAGGCTGCGAAGCTGGAGACGTCGGCCTCTACCCTGACGCCGGGAAGCTTCCCGCAGGTCGTGGGGCTCACCAACAACGGTGTCGGAACCGCTCAGGTCGACGCGTACGCGCTGCTCGCCGAGAGCCCGGATATCTCGACCGGACCCGCAGGCGGTCAGGCGCCGACGCCCGACATCAGGGCCGTGGGCATCAACACGTTCCCGGTCGATGCCGGATTCTGCTCGGCCAGCCCCTCGTTCGTGTGGGCGTTCGCGGTCAACACGCACGAGCGCCAGGAGCACCTGCTCCCGGTGTCGCATCAGATCTGGCTCGACACGAATCGGGACGGGACCGACGACTACGTCGTGCTGAATCGCGACGCGTCGGGTCTCGGGACGATCTCTGACGGTCGCCAGTTGGCGTACGCGCTGAACCTCACGACTGGTGCCGCGTCGGCGTCCTTCTTCGCGGAGCACTCGATGAACACCGGGAACACCGTGCTGCTCATCTGTGGTGAGCAGATCGGCCTGAGTGGTGGCGATCTCCTCGAGCGGAACGTCGGAATGGACGTCATCGCGCAGGACTTCTACTACGGAGGTCCCGGCGATGCCGTCACCGATCTCGTCGTGACACCGCTCGGCGAGCGGTGGTTCGGCGTCGTCGCCGACATTCCGGGCAAGGGCTCGAACGCGACCGGTCTCTCCGCGTACGACTTCGGGGCGTTCCCGGGGAATACGCCGGAGCTCGGGCTCATGCTCGTGACCAACGGCGATCGTGGGGCGGGCAACCGTGGCGGAGCCACGGAGCCGACGGAGGCTCTGCTCCTGAAAGCGGGCTAACGCTCGGGTTCGAAGCTCGACGCGAAGGGCCGGGGAAACCCGGCCCTTCGCCTTTCTAGAGGCGCCAGTAGTGGCGCGTGAGCAACACGACGACCGGGACGATCTCGAGGCGGCCGGCCCACATGAGGCCGATCATCGCGATCTTCGAGGCGTCGCCGATCGGTGCGTACGAGCCCATCGGCCCGGTGACCCCGAACGAGGGGCCGACGTTGCCGATCGCGCTCGCCGAGATGAGAAGCGGATCCATCATCGGGAGGGTGAGGTCGATGAACGCCGTCTCGATCGCGATGACCATCGCGCCGAGCGCCCACAAGCCGATGTAGAGCAGGATGAAGGACGCGACGGCGCGGAGCGTCTTCTCGTCGACGGGTGAGCGATTGAGCCGGATCGGCAGGACGACCTCGGGGCTCAGGGTCTGGTCGATCTCGCGCCGGAGGACCTTTCCGAGCAGCAGGTGTCGCACGATCTTGATGCCGCCTCCCGTCGAGCCTGCCGAGCCGCCGACGAACATGAGCGCGAACAGGGTGAGCAGCAGCAGGACGGGCCACACGGCCCAGTCGACGTTGGCGTAACCGGTGGTCGTCGTGATCGATGCGACCTGGAAGGCGGCGAAGCGCAGCGCCTCCTCGCCCTCGGCGATGCCATAGCTCCAGATCTGGACGCACAGCGCGACCGTGGCCACTCCGAGCAGCGCGAGGTACAGGCGAAGCTCCTCGTCACGGACGAGGACGCCCGGGCGTCGCCTGAGGACAGCGCGATACATGAGCGCGAAGTTGACTCCCGCGATGACCATGAACGCGACGATGACCCACTGCGACGCTGCGCTGAACGCCTCGATCGAGCGAGCCTGGGTGGAGAAGCCGCCGGTCGGCATGGTCGTGAAGGCGTGCGCGATCGCCTCGTACGGCGTCATCTTGTCGTCGACCCCGGTCCACCCGAGGATTGAGAGGATCAGCGCCTCGAGACCGGTCAGCGCGACGTACAGCACCCACAGCCGTCGGGCGGTCGAGCGCATGCGCTCGGAGAGTTGGTCGATCTCCGGGCCGGGCAGCTCGGACTCGAGCAGCTGGCGACCGCCGACGCGGAGTCGTGGGAGGACCGCAAGCGCGAGGACGATGATGCCCATGCCGCCGAGCCACTGCGTGAACTGGCGCCAGATCGCGATCGACTTCGAGAGATCGTCGAAGTCGGTGACGACGGTCGCGCCGGTCGTCGTAAAGCCGGACATTCCCTCGAAGTAGGCGTCGATGGGATGCCCGAGCTGGTCGCTCCCCACGACGATGTACGGCGTCGCCGCAAAGGCAGCGGCGAGGAGCCAGGTCAGCGAGACCACGAGGAATCCCTCGCGAACCCCGACTCGGCCGCCAGGCCGCGCCGTGGCGCGCTCGAGGAGCAGTCCAAGTCCGCTCGTCAGCCCGCCCGCGACGACGAACGGGACGACCGACTCCCCGTACCAGAGAGCGACGGCGAGCGGCATCAGCGCGGCGATGCCGAGGTACTTGCCGAGCGTCCCGACGAGGTTCAGCGATGCGAGGACGTCGATAGCAATCCTGCGGGGCCGGCCGATGCGGGAGACCGCCTGGGTCAAGTCGCTAGAGAGCCTCGACCACCCACGGCGCGTTCGCAGCCTCGGTGAAGATGATCACGCGGTCGCCGGCCTGGAGGACGTCGCCGCCGTGCGGGAAGATCGCCTGGCCGTTGCGCACGATCGCGCCGATGAGCGAGCCGTGTACGGGCATGTCGCGGAACGCCATGCCGATGTAGCGGCTCGTCTCGCGCGTCGTGACGTCGAGCACCTCGAAGCGGTTCCCCTCCAGCATCGCGACCTGCTGCATGCGCGGGTCGTGCGCGAAACGGACGATCTCTTCCGCCGTCACCGCACGCGGGTTCACCGAAACGTCGATCCCCGACTGCTCGAACGCGGCCACCGACACGGCTTCGTGTGCGATCGCGACCGTGAAGGGAACGCCGTGCACACGGGCCAGCGACGCGGCGTACTGATTCTTTGCGTCGTCCCGCATGGCGAAGATCGCGGCCTGCGCGTACCCGATTCGTTCGCGCTCGAGGAAGTCCGCGTCGAAGCCACTCGCGTTGAACACCCGCACGTCGGGATGGCTCTCGGCGACACGACGTGCCTGGTCGCGCGACGCCTCGATCATGCGGATGCTCAAACCCTGCTCCCGCAGGACACGTGCGATCGCCGAGCCGACGCGGCCGGCGCCGTAGATGACGACGTCACGGACGGTTCCGCCCTCGGGCCAGAGGAGCTCGCTCCACTGCCGGGCAGCCGAGGGAGAGCCGATGACGACGATGCGGTCTCCTCGTCGGATCTCGACATCTCCGCGGGGCAGGATCATCTCGTCGCCGCGGATGATCGCGGCGACCTTCGAGTCGGTCGGGAATTTCGCATTCCGCAGCGGCATGCCGACGAGGTCGTCCGAGGCGTCCTCGTCGATGTCGAACTCGCCGACCTGCACCTGGCCGTCGGCGAAGACATCCGTCTGCCGGGCCGCGGGAACGCCGAGGATCCGGCTGATCGCATAGGCCGTCTCGAGCTCGGACGAGACGACGAAGTCGACGTCGAGCTGCCCTTCGCGCCAGAGCTCGACGTACTCCGCGCTGGACGTCCGGATGACCGTCGTCGCGCCCTCCGCCTCGCGCCGCGAGAACATGCCGGCGACGATGTTCACCTCGTCGCGCGAGGTGCACGCGATGACCAGGTTCGCGCGGCCGATGCCCGCGGCGGCCAGGTCCTTGCGGCTCGTGCCGTTGCCCTCGAAGACGGCGACGTCGAAGCGTCCGGTCAGCGCCTGCAGACGCGTGCCCTCCGTGTCGAGGACGGTGATCTCGTGGTCGTCGTGGAGAGCCTCCACGATCGTCGTCCCGACCTGTCCCGCGCCGATGAGGAACACGCGCACGACGGCGTAGCGTACTCCTGTGAGGGGCGCACGCGAGCGTCAGCTACCTTGGCCTCGTGCGCTGGATCGCGGTTGTCCTCGCGGGCCTCTCGGTCGCGCTCGTCTCCGGCGCGGCCTCCGCGGCGGAGAGCGCATTCAGGCCGGTCGTCGTCGCGCGCGGGCTTGCCGAGCCGGTGCAGGTCACGGCGCCGAGACCCGAGGCGCGCCGGCTCTACGTCGTCGAGCAGCGCGGAACGATTCGGGTGATCGAGCGCGGCCGGCTCCGCCCGGGCTTCTTCCTCGACGTGCGCGGGAGGGTCGTCGCGGGCGGCGAGCAGGGCTTGCTCGGTCTGGCTTTCGACCCGCGCTATGCCTCGAATCGTTTCATCTACGTCAACTACACGGATGGCAACGGGGACACGCGCATCGTCCGCTACAAGACGAACGGCACGCGCGTGCTTCCGGCGAGCGCGCGCCTCCTGCTGCGGATCGACCAGCCGTACGGCAACCACAACGGCGGCGGGCTCGCGTTCGGCCCGGATGGCAGGCTCTACGTGGGGACGGGCGACGGTGGCGCCGGCGGTGACCCGGAGAACCACGCGCAGGACTCGAGCAGCCTGCTCGGGAAGATGCTTCGCCTCGACGTGCGCCGACCGGGGTCGGCTCCGGAGATCGTGGGCGTCGGGCTGCGGAATCCGTGGCGCTACTCGTTCGACCGGCTGACGGGCGACCTCTACATCGGCGACGTGGGCCAGGGCGCGCTCGAGGAGGTCTCGTACACGCCGCGCGCGAGCCCCGGGCTCGAGAACTACGGCTGGGACGTCTACGAAGGCTCACGCCGCTTCGAGCAGAAGGCAGCGGGGCCGGGCAAGCTCGTGTTTCCCGTCTTCGAGTTCGGACGAGACGGCGGCCACTGCAGCGTCGTCGGCGGCCACGTCTATCGGGGAAAGGCGCGACCTGCCGATCGTGGCCGCTACCTCGTCGGGGACTACTGCTCGGGTGCGGTGTGGAGCTTCGTCGTCGCACGCGGCGAGGCGACGCGCGTGCGGCGTGAGTCGTTCCGCATCTCGAGTCTGACGTCCTTCGGCGAGGACGCCGCCGGGGAGCTCTACGCGACCTCCCTCGACGGGACTGTCTTCAGGCTGACCTAGGAGGCGCGGCGGCGCGTCACGTGCGGGGGTGCCTGGCCGAGCGCGGCATACGCGAGTGCGTTCAGCGACTCCTGCAGGTCGTGGATCTCCTTCGCGACGAGCAGGAAGCCCTCGTGCCGCTCGGCAGTGCGGTTCAGCCGCTCGAGCTCGTCGGCGATCCGATCCAGGCGCTCGAGCAGGGCGTCGAGCTGGCGATCTCCGACGTCGTGCTGCTCCACGGGCCTGATTCTAGGCGCGCGAGAGGAGGTCGGACCGGGTCCGGACGATCTGCGCATCTATGCCGAGCCTGTCCAGGAGGCGTTCGAGCGCGCCGGCTCCCGTCTCGATCTCCGTCACGCGCCGTGTCGCCCCCAGCTGCGCGAGCGCGGTGCGGGCAAGCTCCTCCGGGGCGTCGGTGAAGACGCCGATCCGGACGCCCGAGGCGGACAGCGCACGGAGCGCGGCGCTCGTCGGCGCGTCGCGGCGGAGGTACGCGGGCGCGTGGTCTTCGACGAAGCGCTCCAGGAGGACGCGCCAGTTTCCGACCCCGGCGGAGTCCAGCACGCTCGCGGCCTCGGCGCGGTCGGCCGGGAACGATGCCGGGTCGATCGCCAGAACTCCGCGGGCGGACGCCAGCCAGGCTTCCCAGAGCGGCCGTGTGTCGCCTATCGAGTCGAGCTCGACGGCGAGGACGAGCGATCCGCTCACGGGGCGGCTCATGCGAAGCGCCGCGCTCGCGCCGCCTGCCAGAGCGCGACGCCGATCGCGACGCCGACGACATCGATCGCAACGTCGAGCGGAGAGCCGACGCGCCCCGGCACGAACGACTGGTGGATCTCGTCGCTGAGGGCGTAGAGCGCGCCGAGCGCGACCGCGAGACCCGCGCGTCCCGTAGCGCGCGCGAGCAGCGCGCCGAGGACGGCGTACTCGGCCGCGTGCGCGAGCTTCCGTAGCACGAGATCCCAGCCGCCGAGCCCGGTCCCGAGGTCGGGGACCGACGAGAAACCGAAGATCAGCCCGGCCCAGATCAGGACCGGGAGCCAGTTTCGGAGGAACGGCCCGCGCACCGTCCGATGATAGGCTCGCCCCCGATAAGGAGCACGGTGAGGGAACCCGGTGCGAATCCGGGACGGTCCCGCCGCTGTAAGGGGAGTTGCTCCTCCGCCACGAAGCCACTGGCCGAAGCCGGGAAGGCGGCGGAGGAGGGAGCCCCGAGTCAGAAGACCTGCCGCGCTCCCCATAACCAGATCCCCTCGAGGAAGGGAGGATTCAGGTGCCACGTCTCACCGTTCTCGTCGCCTCGCTGGCGGCCGCGCTCGCAGTACTCGCATCTGTCGCTGCGGGCGGACAACGCTTGCACCAGACCGTTGCAAGCGGCTCTTCGCCGACCGCGTTCCCGGTCACCGTCGTCGCCTCGAACGGCAAGGTCACCGTGGTCAAGCGGCCGACGCGCATCGTCTCGCTCTCGCCGACCGCGACCGAGACGCTCTTCGCGCTCGGAGCCGGCTCGCTGGTCGTCGCGGTCGACGACCAGTCCGATCACCCGCGTGCTGCGCCGCGGACGTCGCTCTCCGGCTTCACCCCGAACGTCGAGGCGATCGCCGGCTATCGCCCGGATCTCGTCGTCATCGCCTACGACCCGAAGGGACTGTCGGAGGCGCTCGGCCGCCTCGGCATAACCGTGCTTCATCAGGACGGGGCGAAGAGCTTCAAGGGCGCCTACCAGCAGATCCGCCAACTCGGGCTCGTCACGGGGCGCGAGGCGCGTGCCGCGAAGCTGATCGCCGGAATGAAGAAGAGGATCGGCGCGATCGTGGCGGATGCCCGGCGCGGGAGGCAGGGCTTGTCCGTGTACCACGAGCTCGATCCGACGCTGTACTCGGCGACGTCGAAGACCTTCATCGGCCAGGTCTATGTGTCGCTCGGCCTCAAGAACATCGCCGACGCGGCCGACTCGCTCGGCTTCGGCTACCCGCAGCTGTCGGCGGAGTACGTCGTCGCGGCGAGCCCTGATCTGATCGTGCTCGCGGACACCGTGTGCTGCGGCCAGAAGCCGTCAACGGTTTCCGCCCGGGCAGGCTGGGATCGCGTGAGTGCCGTGCGGACGGGGTCGATCGTGCGGATCCACGACTCGATCGCGTCGCGCTGGGGGCCGCGGCTCGTGGACTTCTACCGCGCCATGGCATCAGCGCTGGCGCGGCTCCGCCAGTAGGGGTGACGTCGGTCGCGGAGCACGCCGCGGAGGTTCGCCCGCGCGGGCTGACCGTTGCGTGGGCGTGCTCCGCGACCGCATTCCTCCTCGTCTCGCTGATCGCCGGGGTCCTCGTCGGTCCGATCGACCTCGGCGTCGGGTCGGTGCTGGAGTCAGCGGGCGCGCGCCTCCATGTGCCCGGTGTCACGTCGTCGCTCTCACCGACGGAGGAGGCGATCCTCTGGGAGATCCGCGTGCCGCGCGTCGTCCTCGCCGCGCTCGTCGGGGCGATGCTCGCGGTCGCCGGAGCGACCTATCAGGGGGTGTTTCGCAACCCGCTCGCCGATCCGTACCTGCTCGGAGTCGCGGCCGGAGCGGGGCTCGGAGCCACGATCGCGATTGCGTATCTCCCGGACGGACTGCGCGGACAGCGCCTCCTGCCGATCGCGGCGTTCGTCGGCGGTTCGATCGCGGTGCTGTTGACGTACGCGGTCGGGCGCTCCGCCCGGCGCGAGCGGGACGCCGCGACGCTCGTCCTCGCCGGCGTCACGGTGACGGCCTTCTTCACCGCCTGGCAGACCTTCGTCCAGCAGCAGAACTCGGAGACGCTGCAGGAGGTCTACTCGTGGATCCTCGGCAACATTCCGAGCAGCGGCTGGTCCGACGTCGTGGTCGTGCTGCCGTACATTGCAGTGGCGACCGTGGTGATCCTCGCGCTCCGCCGCGTGGTGGACGTGCTCAATCTCGGAGACGACGAGGCGGCGAGCCTCGGCGTCGACGTCCGCCGCGTGCGGCTGGCGCTCGTCGTCGCAGCCACGCTCGGGACCGCCGCCGCCGTCGCGGTGACGGGGCTGATCGGCTTCGTCGGGATCATCGTCCCGCACACGATCCGCCTGCTCACCGGCGTCGGTTATCGCGCCCTGCTTCCGCTCTCCGTGCTCGTCGGCGCGGGCTTCCTCGTGCTCGCGGACGTCGTCGCCCGCACGGCGCTCGCGCCGGCCGAGATTCCGCTCGGAGTCGTCACGGCCTTCTTCGGAGCGCCGTTCTTCGCGGTCGTCCTGCGGACGACGCGCGGTGGATCCCCGTGATCGAGCTTCGCGGAGTCACGGTGAATCTCGGCGGCAAGCCGGTGGTGAACCGCGTAGACGTGGCCGTGGCCGACGGTGAGTGGCTCGCGCTGATCGGCCCGAACGGCGCCGGGAAGACGACGCTGCTGCGCGCGATCGCACGTCTCGTCCCCTTCGCGGGCGAGATCGAGCTCGAGGGTCGCTCGGTGACAGAGCTCTCGCGTGGTGAGCTCGCACGGCTCGTGGCCGTCGTGCCGCAGGAGCCGTACACGCCGCCGTGGATGACCGTTGCCGAGTATGTCCTGCTCGGTCGCACTCCACATCTCGGGCCGCTCGCCAAGGAAGGGGCGCACGACCGCGACGCCGCCGGACGCGCGCTCGGGCGGCTCGACCTCCTCGACTTCGCCGGCCGCCGTCTCGGGACCCTCTCCGGTGGCGAGAAGCAGCGCGCCGTGGTGGCGCGCGCGCTCGCGCAGGAAGCGCCCGTCGTCCTCCTCGACGAGCCGACCGCCGCGCTGGACATCGGTCACCAGCAGCAGGCGCTCGAGCTGCTCGACGGCCTTCGCGCGGAGTCCGGTCTGACGCTCGTCGCGGCGATGCACGATCTGACGCTCGCGGCGCAGTACGCCGATCGCATGCTGATGCTCGACACCGGCCGCGTCGTTGCGGACGGCGCACCGGCCGACGTGCTCACGGAGGCCGTGATCGCCGAGCACTACGGCGCCGCGATCGACGTCGTCTCGGTCGGCGAGCGGATCGCCGTCGTACCCCGCCGGCCTCGCTAGCCTTTTGCGGTGACCGTCGACCGCCAGGTGCGTCGCACGCGCCGCCGCCGCGACGTACGCCGGCGTCGTGCCGTTGCCGCGGTCGTCGCCCTGGGCGTGCTCGGCGCTGTCGTCTGGGCCACCGTGCTCCGCGATCCCGCAACCGCGACCGCGCGTGCCGAGCCGGCCGCTGTCGAGGTGCCCCGCGTGGCCGCCGTGCCACGGAAGCCCGCGACGACCGTCGCGGTGAAGGCGCGTCCCTCGGACAAGGCACGGCTGAAGCTCAAGTCGGTGATCTCGGGGAACATCTCGCCCAAGTCCGTGGTCTCGTCCGGCGCGGGGTACGTGACTGCCCAGAACATGATGTATCGCCATTCGGTCACGGTCTACAACGCGCGCACGCTGAAGCTCGTCAAGACGATTTCGGACTCCGTCGACCTTCGCCGGCTGGGGTACCCGTCGTATCCCGGAACGTCGCGCGGCGCCCCCGTGGAGGCGGCGTTCTCTCCCGACGGGCGCTATGCGTACGTCTCGAACTACTCGATGTACGGAGCACGCTTCGGCCCGGAAGGCGACGACAACTGCACGCCGTCGTCGGGGTACCACGACAGCTTCGTCTACCGCATCGACATGAAGGACTTGAAGATCGATCAGGCCTACAAGGTCGGTGCCGTACCGAAAGTGGTCGCCGTCACGCCGGACCACCGCTACGTCCTCGTCACGAACTGGTGTACCTGGGATCTCAGCATCATCTCGACCAAGCAGGGCCGCGAGGTCAAGCGGATTGCAATCGGGCCGTATCCGCGGGGCATCGCCGTCTCCCCGCAGGGGAACGCCGCATACGTCGCGGTGATGGGAGGAAGCGAGCTCGTCCGCGTCGACCTGCGCCGGTGGACGACCTCGAAGATCGGCGTCGGCGCTGGTCCGCGCGCAGCCGAGTTCCATCCCTCGGATCGCTACATCTTCGTCTCGCTGAACGCTGAGGGCCGCGTCGCGAAGCTCGACTTGAAAACGGGCTCGGTCCGGGCGAAGGTCGCGACCGGCAGCCGGCCGCGGTCGCTCGCGCTCGCCGCCGACGGCAAGGCGCTCTACGTCGTCAACTACGAGAGCGGAACGATCTCGAAGCTCCGCACGGCGGACATGAAGGAGCTGCAGACGATCGAGGCGTGCTACCACCCGATCGGCATCACCTACGACAAGCTCACCCGGCGGGTGTGGGTCGCGTGCTACACGGGCACGATCCGCGTCTACGACGACCGCTGAGTGCCTTCGGGCGCGACGGCTAGAGTCGGACGGTGAGCGTTGCGACTCCGGAGACCTACCTCGCCGACCTGAACGAGGCGCAGCGCGAGGCCGTTCTGGCCACCGAAGGACCGCTGCTCGTGGTCGCCGGCGCAGGCTCGGGGAAGACGCGCGTCCTCACCTATCGCGTCGCCCATCTCATCCGCGCCTGCGGCGTGAAGCCCAACGAGATCTTGGCGATCACGTTCACGAACAAGGCAGCGGGGGAGATGCGGGAGCGGCTCGAGCGCATGCTCGGCACCACCGCGCGTGCGATCTGGATCCTGACGTTCCACGCGGCCTGCGGCCGGATGTTGCGCCGCGAGGCCGAGCGGCTCGGCTACCGCTCGACCTTCACGATCTACGACGACCAAGATCAGGTGCGGCTCGTGAAGGCGTGCCTCGAGGAGCTCGGCAAGGATCCGAAGCGCTTCTCGCCACGCGGAATCCACGCGCAGATCTCACGCGCGAAGAACGAGCTCGTGTCGCCCGAGGACTACTCGGCGCGCGTGTCGTCCTTCTGGGATCAGACGGTCGCCGAGACGTACGAGCTGTACCAGCGGCGCCTACACGCCTCGAACGCCGTCGACTTCGACGACATGCTCATGCTGACGGTGCAGGTCTTCGAGCGCTTCCCCGAAGCGCTCGAGCACTGGCGGAAGGCCTTTCGTTACGTCCTCGTCGACGAGTACCAGGACACGAACCACGCGCAGTACCGCCTGCTCCAGCTGCTCGGCGGCGAGCACGGGAACGTGTGCGCGGTGGGCGACCAGGATCAGTCGATCTACAGCTTTCGCTCCGCCGACATCCGCAACATCATCGAGTTCGAGAAGGACTTCCCCGGGACGCAGGTCGTCACCCTCGAGCAGAACTACCGCTCGACGAACACGATCCTCCGCGCGGCGAACGCACTCATCGAGCAGAACACCGAGCGCAAGCCGAAGCGGCTGTTCTCGGAGCTCGGCGAAGGCGATCCGGTTCGCGCGATCGAGGTCGAGGACGAGCATTCCGAGGCGAGGTTCGTCGCTGCCGAGATCGCCTCGCTCATCGACGCGGGCTGGTCGGCCAGCGAGATCGCGGTCTTCTACCGGATGAACGCGCAGTCGCGCGTGCTCGAGGACGTGCTCGTGCGCCAGGACGTCCCCTACCAGGTGATCGGCGGGCCACGCTTCTACGAGCGGGCGGAGATTCGCGACGCGACGGCGTATCTCAGCGTGCTCGTCAACCCGCCGGATGCGACGTCGCTCCTGCGCATCGCCAACCGTCCGCGGCGCGGGATCGGCGACACCTCGCTTCAGCGGCTCGTCGGGCACGCCGAGAACACGGGCCGCACGCTGTTCCAGGCGATGGCGGACCCGGAGGCCGCGGGCGTCACCGCGGCCTCGTGCCGGGCGATCCGCAGCTTCCATTCGACGATGGAAGAGCTGATGGCGATGTCGCACGACCTCCACGTCGACGAGATCCTGGAGCGTGTGCTCGAGAAGTCGGGGACGCTCGACGCACTCGAGGCGGAGCGGACGATCGAGGCGCGCGGGCGCATCGAGAACCTGCAGGAGCTCGTCGGCGTCGCGCGCGAGTACCGCCAGAGCACCGAAGACGCGTCGCTCGCCGGCTTCCTCCAGGACATCTCGCTCGTCTCCGACCAGGACACGATCCGCGACGAGCGCGGCCTCGTCACTCTCATGACGCTGCACAACGCCAAAGGGCTCGAGTTCCGCGCCGTCTTCATGATCGGCATGGAGGAGGGGATCTTCCCGCACTCGCGCTCGATCGAGGAGCAAGGGGTGGAGGAGGAGCGGCGGCTCTGCTACGTCGGTATGACTCGCGCGATGGAGCGCTTGACGCTCACGCACACGATGGCGCGGACGCTCTTCGGCCGGCGCGAGTACAACCTCGCCTCACGGTTCCTCGACGAGCTCCCGCACGACGTCGAGCGTGAGCGGCTCCGGCCGTCATCATGGAGCGGCTACGGGTCGCCGGCGGCCTCTGCGATCGAGCCGCGCCCCGGGATCGCGCTGTCCACCGGGGACGCTGTGCGGCACGGCTCGCTCGGCGAGGGCATCGTCACGGGCATGGATCCCGGCGGAGTCGTTACCGTTCGCTTCGCCGCGGATGGAACCGAGCGTCGACTGATGGTGGAGTACGCGCCCCTCGAGAAGATCGCCTGATGAGCTTCCGCGTCGCACCCTGCAAGAACCTGGAGGAGTTCGGCGAGGCCGTCTTCGCGATCGGCCAGTACTTCGGGATGGAGCCGACCGAGGAGCGGCTGGAGCGCTTTTCGAAGAACCTCCCGATCGAGCGCATGCACGCAGCGCGCGAGAACGGGGTCACCGTCGGCGGCGCGGGTGCGTTTCCGTTCGAGATGACGATTCCCGGCGGGACGGTCGCGACGGCGGGCGTCACCGTCGTCGGGACGTACCCGACGCATCGCCGCCGAGGCGTGCTCCGGTCGCTGATGCGCGCGCAGCTCGACGACGTGCACGCCCGCGGCGAGCCGGTCGCGTTGCTCTGGGCCTCCGAGGAGACGATCTACGGCCGCTTCGGCTACGGCATGGCCTCGGCCAACGCCTCGGTCACGATCCCTCGGGAGTCCGGTGCGTTCGCACGCCCGCTCGCGCGCGAGGGGGCGGTGCGCCTCGTCGACGCCGACGAGGCGCTGAGGTTCTTTCCGCGCGTCTGGGACGCCGTGCGACGCACGACGCCCGGAATGCTCGCGCGCTCGCGGAACTGGTGGGAGCTCCGCATCCTCTTCGAGGCTCCCGGCAGCGGAGGCGAGGGCGGACCGAAGCGGTTCGTCGTCCTCGAACGGGCCGGCCGCCCGGTGGGGTATGCCGTCTATCGGCACAAGCCGTCGTTCGGCGCGGGCGAGATCGACTCGGAACTCCAGGTTGTGGAGGCGGTCGCGCTCGATGGCTCACCCACGGCGGAGATCTGGCGCTATCTGCTGGACATCGACTGGTCCGTGCGCATCACCTCCGGCCTCCTGCCCGCTGATCACCCGCTCTGGTGGCTCCTCGCGACGCCGCGTCGGATGAAGATGCGGCTCGGCGACGGCCTCTGGGTGCGCCTCGTGGACGTCGGCGCAGCACTCTCGGCGAGGAGCTATGCGACGGACGGCGCCGTGGTCGTCGACATCGTCGACGAGTTCTGCCCGTGGAACGCCGGCGTGTGGCGGATAGCGAACGGGAAGGCAAAGCGGACGACGACGGCCGCGCAGCTGCGGTGCGACGTGACCGCGCTCGGATCGGCCTACCTCGGTGGCTTCACGTTCTCGCAGCTCGTGCGGGGCGGCAGGGTGGAGGAGCTGCGCCGCGGCGCTTCCGCGCGAGCCGACGCCATGTTCGCGACGACCCGCGCGCCGTGGTGCCCGGAGATCTTCTGACCGGCCGCTGATCGTCCGGGCGCGCAGAGCACGCTCGGCGCTCCCGGCTCGTTCGTCCGACCTCTGTCTACACTCGGCGGTCATGGTCACGACCGAGTCGACGTGGACGCCATCCTCCTGGCGCACGTTTCCGGCAGGGCAGCAGCCGGAGTGGCCCGACGAGTCGGCGCTCGACGCGGCGCAGGAGCGGCTCAGCGGGCTGCCGCCGCTCGTCTTTGCGGGCGAAGCCCGAGCGCTGCTCGCAGCGCTCGGCGAGGTGTGCGAGCGACGCGCCTTTCTGCTGCAGGCAGGCGACTGCGTCGAGTCCTTCCGCGACGTCTCGGCGCCTGCGATTCGCGAGCGGCTCAAGGTGCTCCTGCAGATGTCCGCGGTGCTGACCTACGGCGCGACCTTGCCCGTCGTCCGGGTGGCGCGCATAGCGGGCCAGTTTGCGAAGCCGCGCAGCTCTCCGACCGAGGTCGTCGACGGGCGCGAGATCCCCTCCTTCCGTGGGCATGTCGTGCACTCCGACGAACCGACCGTGGAAGCCCGGCGGCCTGATCCCGAGCGGATGATCCACGGCTACTACCAGGCGGCCTCGACCCTCAATCTGCTCCGCGCCTTCACCAAGGGCGGCTTCGCCGATCTCACCCACGTGCACACCTGGAATCGACAGTTCGTCGCCAGCTCGCCCGCGGGCCAGCGCTACGAGGCGCTCGCCGGAGAGATCGAGCGCGCGCTGCGGTTCATGCAGGCGATCGGCATCGATCTCACGACCGAGCGGACGCTCCACGAAGTCGACGTCTGGACGAGCCACGAGGGTCTCCTCCTGCCGTACGAGGAGGCGCTCACACGGACGGACTCGCTGACCGGGCAGTGGTACGACTGCTCTGCGCACATGCTCTGGATCGGGAACCGCACGCGCGACCTCGACGGCGCACATGTCGAGTTCTTCTCCGGGGTCATGAATCCGATCGGCGTCAAGCTGGGGCCGACCGCGACCCCCGACGAGGCAGCCGCGTTGGCGTACAAGCTCAACCCCGACCGCGTTCCCGGACGACTCACCTTCGTCACTCGGCTGGGGGCCGAGCGCGTCGAAGAGCTGCTCCCGCTGCTCCTTCGGGCCGTGCAGGAGTCGGGCATCCCGGTGGTGTGGGTCTGCGATCCGATGCACGGCAATCTCGTGCGCACGCCCAGCGGGACGAAGACGCGCCACTTCGATGCGATCATGGCCGAGCTCCAGGGCTTCTTCGCGGCGCATCGCGACGTCGGCACGTGGCCCGGCGGCGTCCATCTCGAGTTCACGGGCGACGACGTCACCGAGTGCCTCGGGGGCTCGAGCGCCGTCCTCGAAGAGCAGCTCGACTCTCGGTACGAGAGCCTCTGCGATCCGCGGCTGAACGGTCGGCAGTCGCTCGATCTCGCATTTCGCATCGCCGAGCTCATGCGGGCCATCTAGCCCGTCGGCATGCGCGTCGCAGTCGTCGGGACAGGCTTGATCGGAGCCTCGGTCGGACTCGCGGCCGTCCGCGCAGGCCACGTCGTCTCGGGCTGGGACGAGGATCCGCAGACGCTTGCGGTCGCGGCCGAACGCGGCGCCGTCGAGCCGGCCGAGTCGCTCCGCGATGCTCTCCTCGACGCGGCGATCGTGGTTGTCGCCGTCCCGGTCGCGTCGCTTCCGGCGCTCGTGCGCGACGTGCTCGAGCTTGCTCCGGCGAACTGCGCCGTGACGGACGTCGGGTCGACCAAGGCCTCGGTGTGCGGCGCTGCGGGGGGCGACACGCGGTTCGTCGGAGGCCACCCGATCTGCGGCGCGGAGACGCGTGGCCCCGAGCGGGCGAGCGCGGACCTCTTCGAGGGCGCGACCTGGTTCCTGACGCCTCTCACCACCACCGGAACCGAACTCTTCCGCGAGGTGCACGGGTTCGTGGCCGGGCTGGGGGCGAGGCCGTCCGCGATCGACCCCGCTGCCCACGACCGCCTCGTCGCAGTGACGAGCCACCTTCCGCACGCGCTTGCCAACGTCCTGCTCAACCAGGCCGGCTCCAGCAGAGTCGAGGGACACGATCCGCTCGCGACGTCGGGTGGCTCGCTTCGCGACATGACGCGGATCGCGGGGGCGAATCCCCGCGTCTGGGTCGACATCTTCCTGGAGAACCGCGAAGCGCTCGCCCATTCACTCGGCGAGCATCGGCGTCGCATCGAGCAGCTCGAGGGCGCGCTCGCCGCGGGCGACGCCGGCTTCCTCGCGCGCTGGATCGCCGAGGCGAGCGCCCATCGGCGGCGCCTGCTCGAGACCGCGTACGACGACCCGAGAGAGTTGCATCGGCTCCGCGTCCACCTTCCGGATCGGCCCGGTGTGCTGGCGGGCATCTTCCAGGCACTCGGCGCGGCGCGCATCAACGTCGAGGACTTCGAGATGGAGCACCTGTCGCCGGATCGCGGCGGCACGCTGACGATCCTCGTCGGCGGCGAGGGCGACGCCACGACCGCGGCGGCCCTGCTCGAGGAGCAGGGCTACGGCGTCGTCGTGGCCCGCGTCCTCGACGAGTAGCGCCGCGGCCCCCCTACGGATCCGTCCCTGTTGCGACGACCGCGAGCTCCGCATCCTGGAGCTCGGCGGCCGGCGCGACGCGACGGAAGTGCCGCGCGTGCTCGCCCCAGCGCTCGAGTACGTCCCGCGCTCGGGTCGAGCCGGTCCGCTGCGCGTGCACCTCGATGAGCGCACGCACGGCAGCGAGCTGGTCGGCATCGGGTTCGCAGGAAGCTGCGAGCCCGGGGTTGAGCAGCGCGCCGAGCTCCTCTGCCGGGTCGTAGACGTACGCCTCGCCGCCCGACATCCCCGCCGCGAAGTTGAGACCGACAGCGCCGAGGACGACGACGGTGCCCGCCGTCATGTACTCGCAGCCGTGGTCGCCCACCCCCTCGACCACGGCCACGGCTCCGGAGTTCCGCACAGCGAAGCGCTCGCCGGCAGAGCCGGCGCAGAGAAGCTGGCCGCCCGTCGCTCCGTAGAGCGCGGCGTTCCCGAGCAGGCAGGGATCGCCCGCGTCGGCGGGCGGCGGGGAGATCACAATCCGTCCGCCGCTCATCGACTTGCCCACTCCGTCGTTCGCCTCGCCGACGAGCTCGAGCTCGACGCCGGGCGTGAGAAACGCGCCGAAGCTCTGGCCAGCGGCGCCTTCGAAACGCGCCCGAATGCGTCCAGCGGGCGCAGCCGATCCGGCGCTACGGGCGATCGCTCCGCCGAGCTGTGCACCCACGGCGCGGTCCCCGTTCGAGATGACGTGCCGCGGCTCGACGAGCGAAGCGCTCTCGATCGCGGCGCGGCCTTGCGCCCCGAGGATCGTTCCGAGCCGGTCGCCGGGGTCCGCCGGGCGCGCGCCGGTGAAGCGCGCCGTTCCGTGGGCGCCCCGCCGGAGAAGCGGTCCGAGATCGAGGCAGTCGACGAGCGGATCGCCCGTCCGTCGCTGGGCGAGGAGCTCGACACGGCCGACGGCGTCGTCGAGCGAGCGGAGCCCGAGCGTCGCGAGCAGCCGCCGCGCCTCCTCGGCGACGAAGATGAGGTACGCCTGCAGCATCTCCGGCGTCCCCGCGAACTTCTCGCGGAGCTCCGGGCGCTGCGTCGCGATGCCGACCGGACAGCTGTCGAGGTGACACGAGCGCACCATGAGACAGCCCTCGGCGAGGAGCAGCGACGTACCGAACGCGAACTCGTCCGCTCCGAGGAGCGCCGCAACGACGACGTCACGGCCCGTCTTGAAGCCGCCGTCGACGCGTAGCCGAACGCGGCTCCGAAGGTGGTTCGCCACGAGCGCCTGCTGGGCCTCGGCGAGGCCCAACTCCCACGGGACACCCGCGCTCTTGATGGATATGAGCGGACTCGCTCCGGTCCCTCCGTCGGCGCCGGCGATGTGGATGACGTCAGCGTGTGCCTTCGCCACTCCGGCGGCCACCAGCCCGACGCCGCTCTCGGCGACGAGCTTCACCGAGATCGCGGCTCGGGGGTTGACCTCGCGCAGGTCGTAGACGAGCTGGGCGAGATCCTCGATCGAGTAGATGTCGTGGTGTGGAGGAGGGGAGATCAGCGACACACCGGGGCGCGTCCGGCGCAGCCGGGCTATCTCCTCGGTCACCTTGTGCGCTGGTATCTGCCCACCCTCACCCGGCTTCGAGCCCTGCGCGATCTTGATCTGGAGCTCCTCGGCCGACACGGCGTATTCGGCGGTGACGCCGAAGCGGCCGGACGCAACCTGCTTGATCTTCGAGTTGCGCTCGTCGCCGAAACGCTCGGCGCTCTCGCCGCCCTCGCCCGAGTTCGCACGGCCGCCCACGCGGTTGAGTGCGATCGCGACGGTCTCGTGCGCCTCCGCCGAGAGCGCACCGTGGGACATCGCCCCGCTCGAAAACCGGCGCAGGATCTCCGAGGAGGGCTCGACCTCGTCGAGCGGGATCGACTCGCCGGTCGGGACGAGGTCGAGGAGGTGCCGCGGCTCGAGCGGACCGCGGTCGTTCGCGAGCTCCGCGAAGCGGTCGTACAGATCGGAGCGACCTCCGCGTACTGCTGCGCGGAGCGCGTGCGCGCCGGTGACCGCCGCCTGCAGCGAAGCGACGACGTCGGGGTCGGTCGCGTGCGGCTCTCCGCCCTTGCGGAACTTGTAGTAGCCGGGGTTCTCCAGCGGGGGCTTCTCGGCGCGCGAGGCCTCGAGGCGCTCGAGGGCTTCGCGCTCGAAGCGCTCGAGGCGTACCCCGCCGAGCGGTGAAGGGGTTCCGCCGAGATACTCGCTGCAGAGCGTGCGGTCGAGGCCGACTGCGTCGAAGAGACGAGCGCCGCGATAGCTCGCGACATCGGAGATCCCCATCTTGGACATGACCTTCAGCACGCCCTCCTCGAGCGCGGCGAACATGCGGCGCTGTGCTTCCGCTGGGGAGGGACGATCCCCACCGAGCCGGTCGTTGGCCGCGAGCTGGGCCACGGTCTCGAGCGCGAGACGCGGGCAGATCGCATCGGCGCCGTAGCCGAGCAGGCAGGCGACCGTGTGCGTGTCGCGTGGCTCGTCGGACTCGACGAGGAGCGAGCAGCTCGTTCGCAGCCCGGCCTCGACGAGTCGCATGTGGACGGCCGAGAGGGCAAGGACCGCCGGGATCGGTGCCGCCTCCCCGCCGGCGCTGGCGTCCGAGAGGCAGATGAGCACCGCGCCCGCGGTGACGGCGGACTCGGCGAGGACGGCGAGGCGCTCGAGGGCGCGCCCGAGGCCCTCGTCACGCGTGAAGGAGGCGTCGAGCCGTACGGGAGACAGCGCCTCGAGCCCCGCCGGGGTGAGGAGGAACCCGGGGAGCACGGTGAGCGGGGGCGGCGAGCCGGTGTGGGCGAGCGTGTCCGCGCGGGAACCGAGGAGCGTCGCCACGGACATGACATGCCGCTCGCGGAGGTGGTCGATGGCGGGATTGGTCACCTGGGCGA